>Ga0209777_10000024_pt1 | contig 268301 bp, 241 predicted proteins | sample FrelakmetHBP12HB_FD_187147 | JGI IMG/M metagenome (GOLD analysis project Ga0209777, IMG submission 187147) | Freshwater lake sediment microbial communities from the University of Notre Dame, USA, for methane emissions studies -HBP12 HB (SPAdes)... | ecosystem: Environmental > Aquatic >...
GAGCGCATATTGCGAGAATAACAGCATAGATTGCTGTGAAAAGAGCGACCTTTTTGCTGAATGAATTGCGTCTTTTTTCCTCGAGTTCTTCAGGATTGGGTAATTCTATTTCTACCATATTCCCCTCCAATTCTTACAATCTGCAGATATTTTATCGGATTGAGTCGCGGTCGGGTAGAAATACGGTGCGCGCAATTTTAAGCGGAGAGTTCACAATGCATCCACCATTTCGGTATGTGCAGTGGGTTCCTAATTCCACCATGCCCCACGTTTCCGTAAGTCCCCTTTTCATCCGACCGTCAACATTTACATCCTCCATATCACACTTATGGCGGAAAAGAAAATAATTGATTACAGATTGAAGTCTTTTATCTCTGCGGTTAAATCGAATCTGACAGTTTCAGGAAGCTATACGTAACATAATCTGATTATCTTATTGATTATGTGTATTCGGCATCACTAAGATTTGCCAAGGAGATGCGCACAGTTCAGAGCGGAGCGGCGAATTATTTTGAGTGTTATCCGCAAATGCCGCTGATAGCGGTAACTGATTTTTCCGGAAGGAGGATGAAGTTGGAAGTGATCGCCACGCCGATTTTATCCATTTGCAGTTTTTCATAAATCTTTTTTTGATTTTCCAGCTTAAAATCAGCATATCCCGCCGAAAAGCGTCGGGGCAACAGCCTTTTTCCGTCTCTGCGCACTTGCTGGTTTAAAAAATCCATAATCCAATCCAGAGCCGCATCAACCATTTCACTGGCAGTGGCATCATAAACTACCGCTGCGGCCAGATCATCCTGGCTTGTTTTTTCCTGGATTGCATCCATAATGGCGCTTCCGGCAGTTGCCCCCATGAGCACGGCCTCAGGGCAATCCCACAGGAGTGCGGATAGCTTTTTGCTGATAAAGGTTAAGTTTTCAGCCAGAGTAATTTCCCCTCCATCGTTTTTGCTGATGATACTTCGGAGAATTGATCCCTTAAGCAAGATAAATGATACCGCCTCTTCAATAAAGCGGTCGGTTTCCTTTTGTTGACTTAACGAAAGTTTTGTTGTTCTTTTTTTATATCCGAGGCGTGAATAGATTTTCGCGTAAGGAGGATCAATTGATATGTTTCCCGGGAAAATTAAAGAATCGGGCATAAAGGTTCAACTTTTCTTAATGCTTTTTCATACCTTTAATTTGGTGTAGCTCTTTTCCAGCGGTTCAGCCGGGCAAAAGCCTCCGCTACCAACCTAAGCAACATATCCATATCCAGAGGTTTTTCAAAGTAATCATCAAAACCGGCTTCGCGGCATTCTTCTATTTCAAAAAGCGGTGCCCATCCGGTCATGGCGTAAATTATAGAAATCGGTTTTGTCTCGCGGATTTGACGGCATAGCTCAATTCCGTTCATGCCGAAAAGTTTTAGATCCAGGAAAATAACGTCAATATCTTCAAGTTGAAGAATTTTTAGCGCCTGTGTTCCACCTTCAGCGGCAATCACTTCATAGTCCGCTTCGGCAAATACAGTGGAAAATAATTCGCGAATGGAAGCCTCATCATCAACTACAAGTATTTTCCTCTTCAAAGTCCTATCCTTCCGGTTAAGTCTAGTTCAGTAGTTGCTCCAGCTTTCTTATTGTCTGGTTGCCCATTTCCTCTGTGCCGACAAGCTTATTGCCTTCCTGATAAATATCCTGCGTCCGGAAACCTTCCTTTAAAACTTCCGTGATGGCTTTTTCCACTAAGTTTGCATCCTCGGGCATGGCCAGTGAATAGCGCAGCATCAAGGCCACCGATAAAATTGTTGCCAGCGGATTAACTATATTTTTTCCGGCTATATCCGGAGCGGAACCGTGAATTGGTTCATATAGAGCGCTATCTTTGCCCAGAGAAGCTGAAGGAAGCATGCCGATGGAGCCGGTCAGCATGGCCGCTTCATCGCTTAATATATCTCCGAACAAATTGGTTGTGACAATTACATCAAACTGTGCCGGATTACGGATAAGCTGCATAGCGCAGTTATCAACATACATGTGTTTTAAAGTCACCTCCGGATAATTCCGGCTGACTTCCGTAACCACGGAGCGCCACAGTTCGGTGGTTTCCAGAACATTGGCTTTATCCACCGAAAGAAGATTTCGTTTTCTGCCGAGGGCAATTTCAAAAGCGCGAACGGCAATCCTTGCGATTTCATCTTCGGTATAAACCATTGTGTTTATACCTTTGCGCTTGCCGTCTTGCCCTATTGTTACCCCGCGCGGCTGACCGAAATATACATCACCGGTCAATTCGCGCACAATCATGATATCGATGCCCTGCACTACACTTTTTTTTAGAGGAGAAGCATCCAAAAGCTCGTTGAATGCTACGACCGGTCGTAAATTAGCGTAAAGGCCTAATTCTTCCCGCAAGCCCAGAAGAGCTCTTTCCGGCCGTAAACTATAATCCAGATTCTCCCATTTCGGACCGCCCACGGCGCCTAGCAGCACAGCATCGCTTTGCAGCGCTAGATCAAGACTTTGCTGTGGTAACGGAACACCAAAACGGTCATACGCGCTACCGCCGACATATCCTTCTGATAAGGATATATTAATCTTTCTTTCCCCGGAAATCAACCTTAAAACCTTTAACGCCTCATTTATTACTTCCTGGCCGACACCGTCACCGGCAAAAACGGCGATTTTAAAGCTACCCTGTTTCATTGTTGAAACTCCAATTCCGAAAACGCAGCGCAGCGGAATTGGTAAGTTGAACAATCCCGCGAAGCGGAGGGTATGATACCCAGCAGCTTGCTGCAAAATGTTTTCAAAGCTTGTTTTAGTTTCATACCCGTGATTTTTCCCTCATTTCCTGGCAATATGCTTCATCAAACCGCCATCGGCAATTAATTGTTCCATAAAGGGCGGAATGGAATTAATGCTGAATGTTTTATTTTTTGAGGCCGATGTTATAGTTCCCGAGACACTGTCCACAATTATTTCTTCCCCTTCCTTGATTACCTCAAACAATTCCCTGGATTCAAAAATGGGCAGCCCCATGTTAAAGGCATTGCGATAAAAAATGCGGGCGAAGCTTTTGGCTACCACGCAGGAAATGCCAGCCGCTTTGATGGCAATGGGCGCGTGCTCGCGTGAGGAACCGCAGCCGAAGTTTTCTCCTCCGGCAATAATGTCACCGGCCTTTATCTTTGTGGCAAATTTTGGATCAGCGTCTTCCATACAGTGGAGAGCGAGTTCCTGCGGATCGGATGTTGTTAAGTAGCGCGCTGGAATAATCGCGTCGGTATCAATGTTGTCACCAAATTTCCAGACTTTTCCTTTGAATATCATTTTTTAAAAAATCCTCTTTCCAAGTATTTTTAAAGTTCCTCAGGAGAAGCAATTCTGCCTAAAACGGCGGAAGCAGCAGCGACAGCTGGGCTTGCCAGGTAAACTTCGCTTTTGGGATGACCCATGCGGCCTACAAAGTTACGGTTTGTTGTGGCAATTGCTCTTTCACCTTCCGCTAAAATTCCCAAATGTCCACCCAGACAGGCGCCGCAAGATGGCGGGCTGATGACCGCGCCGGCATTAAGAAATATTTCAAGCAGTCCTTCCTGCAGGGCTTGCTTGTAAATAAATGGCGTTGCCGGAACAACGATCAATCTTACATTGGATGCAGCTTTACGTTTTTTAAAAATTTGCGCGGCGATTCTTAAATCTTCTATCCGGCCGTTGGTGCAGGAACCGATGAGCGATTGATCAATCTTCACATTGCCCGCTTTGCTAACACCTTTCACATTAGACGGCAAATGAGGGAACGCCACCTGCGGTTCGAGCTTGCTTGCGTCGATTTCGATGATATCGGAATAGACGGCATCAGCATCGGAGCAGTAAAATTTATAAGGACGCTTTGCCCGTTTTTCAACGTATTTCCTTGTGATTGCATCAGGAGCGAAAATGCCGTTTTTAGCCCCGGCCTCAATGGCCATATTAGCCATAGAAAGCCTGTCAGCCATTGGTAATTTACTGATAGTCTCACCGGTAAATTCCATTGCTTTGTAAAGAGCTCCATCAACGCCGATGCGCCCGATGATGTTCAAAATCAAATCTTTTCCCGAAACCCATTTGGGCATTTTCCCGTTAATTACAAATTTAATCGACTGCGGCACTTTGAACCAAAGTTCTCCGGTAAGCATGGCCGCGGCCAGATCAGTGCTGCCCACGCCGGTAGCAAAAGCGCCTAAAGCGCCGTAAGTGCAGGTGTGGCTGTCAGCGCCTATGACCAAATCACCTGGCAGGACAATGCCAAGCTCGGGCAGCAGGGCGTGCTCAACACCCACCTGTCCGCCTTCGTAAAAATGAGTTATTTGCTGTTCACTTGCGAATTCACGAATGAACTTGCATTGCTGGGCGGAGCTAATGTCCTTATTCGGCGTAAAATGATCGAGAACTAAAGCAATCTTGTCTTTATCAAAGACCTTTTTCCCATTAGCTTTTTTAAATTCTTTGATGGCGATAGGCGCGGTAATATCGTTGCCTAAAGCTATGTCCACTTTGGCGTTGATCAACTGACCTGCTGAGATTTCCTTCAGATCGGTATGCGCCATCAAAATTTTTTCTGTAATGGTGTTGCCCACAATTATACTCCTCATTTTAAAAGTGAAATTGTCCTTATCCTGTTTTTAATGTTTATTCAACCTTAACCTTTTTAGCGTTTTCTTTCAAAAATTCCAGCCGGTTGAGGGCATTGATATAAGCTTTTGCCGAAGCGACAATGACATCGGGATGGGCGCCGCGGCCAGCAACGGGGTTCCCGATATATTTAAGCTGGACGGTTACTTCGCCTTGTGCGTCAGAGCCGCCGGTGATGGCATTAACCGCGTATTTCATCAGCGGATAATTGGTTTTGGTAATGCTGCGGATCGCCGCGAATGTCGCGTCCACCGGGCCGTTGCCGAAACCGGCTGCGCGCACCAAATCTTTTCCCACCTGCATTTCCATGGTTGCCGTCGGAATTGCCACATTGCCGCTCACCACATTTAGATACACCAGGTTATATTTATCCTCTACGCGGTAAACTTCTTCATACAGAATCGCTTCCAGATCTTCGTCATAAATGTCTTTCTTGATATCAGCCAGCGCTTTAACCCTTGCGGCGACCTTGTTGATCTGCTCATCATTTAGTACGTAACCCATTTTTTTCAAGTGATGCGAAATGGCGTTACGCCCGGAGTGTTTGCCCAGCACGATATGCGTATCGCTGATGCCGACTGATTGCGGCGTCATGATCTCATACGTGATTTTTTCCTTGATCAGGCCGTCCTGATGAATGCCTGATTCATGAGCGAAGGCGTTCGCGCCGACGATGGCCTTGTTGGGCTGCACCGGTATGCCGGTAATCTGGGTCAATTGACGCGAGGTTTTGTAAATCTGGTCGGTCTTGATTTTTGTATAAAGGCCGAACATATCCTTGCGCGTTTGCAGCGCCATGACAACTTCTTCCATCGCTGTGTTGCCGGCTCGTTCGCCGATGCCGTTGATGGTGCATTCCACCTGTCTTGCTCCGTTTCTGATTGCGGCCAGCGAATTAGCCACCGCGAGCCCCAGATCGTTATGGCAATGGACGGAAATAATCGTGTCGCCCATATTTTTAACATTGGCAAAGAGATACGCAATCAGATTGCCGAATTCTTCCGGGATGGTGTAGCCGACAGTATCGGGGACATTGATGGTGCTGGCTCCGGCATCGATCACTGACGAAACCATTTTCACCAGAAAATCTTTATCCGAGCGGGTGGCGTCCATCGGCGAGAACTCGACATTTTCCGTGTACGAATGGGCCAGCCTGACAGCATCTATTGCTTCTTGAAGCACCTGTTCCCGGCTTTTTTTGAGCTGATACTTCAAATGAATATCCGATGCAGAGATGAATGTGTGGATACGCGGATAGGCGGCATGTTTGATGGCCTGCCAAGCGCGGTCGATATCACCTTTATTGGCGCGGGCCAGCCCCGCCACTTGCGATTTTTTAATCTCTTTGGCGATTTGCTTTACGGCATCGAAATCTCCGTCGGAAGCGATGGGAAATCCCGCCTCGATAATATCGACGCCGAGTTTTTCCAGTTGCCGGGCGAGAATCAATTTTTCCTCCGTGTTCATGCTGGAGCCGGGCGATTGTTCGCCGTCTCTCAAAGTCGTATCGAAAATATATACTCGATTTTTCTCCTTTTTCATATAATCATCTCCTTTCAATGAGACTTAAATATTACAACGGTATTTCACAGACCCCGCATACGCGGGGTTGTTTCCAATAGCTTTTGCTTATTGGATAATTCGGCTGACAAATTTCAAAGCGCTTTGCTTTTGAAATTTGAGCCTCATTACGGCTTACTAATTCTGCGGCACTTCGTTTGCACAATTGGAGCCTCACAAAAAAAGGCCGTGAGTTTTATCGCCCACGGCCTTTCAGGTAATCAGTTATTTTACAAGTTCAGTGACGACCTAAAAACGATGGGCTGCAAGCCTTAAGTAAAAGGCGCAACAGAGCAAGACCCAGAAGTAAGGGCAGAATGCTGATTGCTAAATTTTGAATTCTCGCTATGTTTGACATCGTTTTTATAACCTTCATGAAAATTATATCGGTAACATTAATGCAAATCTTGATTATTGTCAAAAGATTTTTTACGTAGTGTTATTGAGGATTGACTTCAGATGCATTATTGGGCATAATTTTAATTCATCGACATGCGCTGAGTTATATAAAACAGCTGCATCCAGTGACAGTTGTCATATAAAAAATGCGAGGTGCATTTATGGTTTTTAATAAAAAATCCTACCAGATGATTCTCGATAATCTCTATGACGGCTTATACTTTGTGGATAACCATCGTGTCATCCGATATTGGAACAAGGGTGCTGAAAGGATTTCAGGCTACATGGCCAAAGAGGTCGTGGGTACATCCTGTGCGGATAATATTCTCACCCATGTTGACAGCAAAGGCAATAATCTATGTACATCCATGTGTCCTCTGGCGGAGGCGATTGCCGATAAGACCGATCGTGAAGCGGAAGTGTTTATGCATCATAAGGATGGTCATCGGATACCGGTTTCTGTCCGTGTTTCTGCAGTGACCAATGACGAAGGGAACGTCATCGGTGGCGTGGAGCTCTTTACTGATATCAGCAACTACAAGTCTATTGAGTTGCGAGCCAAGGAACTCGAAGAAATGGCGCTGCTCGACAATCTGACCCGTTTGGCTAATCGCAACTGTATTGAAAAAGAATTTTTTACCCGGTTTGAGGAAGAAAGACGTTTTGGCGTATTGTTTGGTATTTTATTTATGGATATTGATCACTTTAAAAAGGTCAATGATACCTATGGCCATGATGTCGGGGACCAGGTTTTAAAGTTTGTCGCCGATACGCTGGCCAAAAATGCCAGGCCGTTCGATGTGATCGGCCGATGGGGTGGAGAAGAGTTTATCGGCATCATCAGAAACGTTAACGCGCAGCAACTCGAAGAGTTGGGTAGCAGAATGCGTATGCTGGTAGAGAGTTCTTATCTAATGCTTGCGAATGATAAACTGCAAGTTACCATTTCAATAGGAGCAACGCTCCTGCGTTCGAAAGACAACATGGATAGCCTGATCAAAAGAGCCGATACTTTTCTTTACGAAAGCAAGAGGGCAGGAAGAAATCGTCTGACCATGGGATGAAATAAAAAAGGGGAGCAGATGCTCCCCTTTTAAAGGAGGGATGGGATATTTAACTATTGGCACATACCCATTCCTGGTCCAGGACCATGGCCAGGTCCGAATTCATCATGGCCTCTCATACCGCCGCGCGGTCCAAAGCCGTGACCTCTACCCCAGTGGGAATTTGCCATTTTTTCGTTCTGTTCTGGTGTAAGCAATTTGCGGATTTCCAGTTTCAATGCCGTATCTTTATCCTCTATGTTATCGCGCAGTGTTCTCATTTCTTTCTGGGCCGCATTAATCTTATCCTTATCAGGATTGGCTTGGAGCCACAGTCTGCGCAATTCCACAGATTTATCAAACATCTTTTCCCTAAGAGGTCTTGTTGCCTTATAGTTGGCATCTCGTAGAGCTTCAAATTTTATTTTTTGCTCATCGGTCAGATTTAATTTTGCATAGTTTGCTTCGCTGCGATATCCACATTCTCTATCTGTCCCCGGTCCACGACCTGGACCTTTGCCTTCACCGGGGCCGGCAGCAAACGCAGGCACCGTTAAAAGCATTCCCAGGGCAACAGCCATTAATACTAATGTTAACTTTTTCATAATCAATCTCCTTTCAAGAGTTGTATCGGTTATTGAAACTATTTTCTTACAGTGATTAAATTGCCATCATTATTATTTACAAATCTGACGGATAGATACGCAGCCAATAAATATTCCATAAGCATTTTCCTCGGGACAAGTGAATAATAACGCCCCAACAACAATCCCGTAATTATACTCAGTAATATCAATGTCTTCTTTTTCATAATCCATCTCCTGGTGGTTATCCTAATCACGGTTGCTCTGTTACTGAGCAAGGCTTATGCCAACAAAAATTAAGCTAAATAACTGCCTATTATTAAATAATAAATTGTGAATATGCCAAAATATCATTTGTTTTTTATAACAGTTAAGTGGATAATATATATCCAGTTGAGGGTATCCACATGGGTACAAAATAGCCATCGAGCAGTGGAGATTTAAGTATGGTGCTAAAAGCTAAGAAAAGAATTTGGTTTAATATCTCCGTTTGGGTAGTCGTCGGTGCAATAGCTGTTATGGCTGTTGTCTCCGCGGTAATGACGTTCGCGCATTTTCAGCGGCAAAAGGAACAGGCAATTGAGCTCCTGGTGGAGAAAGGCGCGACATTAATCCGGTCGTTTGAAGCTGGTCTGCGCAGTCCGCTGGGTATGAAGACTGAAACGTTCGGGCTGCAAAAGTTATTGATGGAAACAGCCCAGCAGCCGGATATTGACTACATCATTGTTACCGATAACGAGGGCAATATCATTGCCGATAGTGATCCGGCGCAAGTCGGTGATAAATACGGTCTGGATTTGGATATCGGATCACTTGCTTTTTCCCGCGACATCCGGTGGCGTCAAGTTGCCAATCCTCAGGGCGCGGGCACTTTTGAAGTTTACCGTGGTTTCTTCCCGCAGGAAAGATTTTTCCAGGAAACAAAACCCGCGCAAAGCAAGTCAAAAAACAAGAAAACCGGCAATATGATTATTTTTGTTGGTTTGAATATGGCGGCAATTGAAAAGGCCGATAAGGAAGACACCAGAAACACGATCATCATCGCGCTAATTCTTTTATTGATCGGTTCCTCGGCCATCATTTCCCTTTTCCTGGCTCAAGCCTATCACCTTGCCCGCACATCACTATCACGTATCACAATCTTTTCAGAGGCGCTGGTAAAAAATATGCCCATCGGCCTGATCGCGCTGGATGATCAAGGTAAAATTATTACCTGCAATGAAAAAGCACAAGCGGTATTGGAAGTTGCTTGCAGTGATGCTTTGGGTAAACAAGCCATGGTCCTACTGCCTGCGCCACTGAAAAAAATACTTACCGAGCTTCCCGCAAGTGGCGGCTTTTTGGAGCGGGATATTCAGTTGATTTCTGTTGACGGCAAAGAGCATATCTGGGAAGCTGTTGCGGCGGGGCTTATGGATGAAGGAATTCCCGCAGGCCGAATCCTGCTGATACGCGATGTTACCGCGATCCGTCAAATGGAAAATGAAGTGACCAGAAGCCGTCATTTGAACTCCATCGGTTCCCTGGCAGCAGGTGTTGCCCATGAAATCCGAAATCCGCTTAGTTCCATCAAAGGATTTGCTGTTTATTTTAAGGAAAGACTATCCGGTAATAAAGAAGATGAACAGACGGCGGACATCATGATTGCGGAAACAGAAAGGCTCAATCGCGTAATCAGCCAACTCATTGAATTTGCAAGACCGCTGGAGCTGAAAAAAGAAAAAGTTAAATTTGTGGAATTGGTACAGCATACAATAAAATTGATTGCTGCCGACGCGCAGAAAAATAAAATCAGCGTTGAAATTGACACTGCTGCTGATTTACCGGAGATGGAAGTTGATCCCGATAAAATCAAACAGGTACTTCTCAATATTTTTCTCAACTCTGTTGCAGCGCTGAAAGACGGTGGCAAGCTGATAATTGAGCTTACGCCCAGGGCGGATAATCTGGCCGTAATAATTTCCGATAACGGCGTAGGGATAGAGAAATTGAATTTACTACGGATTTACGATCCCTATTTTACTTCGAAGCCGGTGGGAACAGGGCTTGGGCTGGCGGTAGTCCAGAAAATAATGGAGGCACACGGCGGCAAGATTAATGTAGAGAGCACAGCAGGGCAGGGGACAAAAGTTTATTTGCATTTTCCACTTACTGGCAACAAAAATATTAAGGAATAAAAGATGAGAGCTAATCAAACAATTTTAGTTGTGGATGACGATCTTGTCCACCGCACGATGCTCAAAAAACTGCTGGGTGGCTGGGGCTATGAAGTATTTGAAGCAGATGACGGCTCGGCAGCGATCGACGAAGTGCGCAAGCGGTCATTCGACCTGATTTTGATGGATATACGGATGCTGAAGGTTTCGGGAATTGAAGCCCTCGAACAAGTTAAAATTATCAATCCGGCAATTCCTGTGATTATCATGACTGCCTATGCTTCTGTGGAAACCGCCGTTGATGCATTGAAGAAAGGAGCTTATGATTATCTCACCAAACCACTGGATTTCGATGAACTCAAAATTGCCATCAATCGTGCCACTGAGCACAACCGGCTCAAGAAAGAAAATGAATATTTAAAAGAAAGGTTGGGCCAGAAGTTCGACTCACAAAATATGATCGGCCGCAGTCAGCTGATGGTTAAGCTTTTGGAGACCGCGGCGCAGGTAGCCGCAACGGAAGCTACTGTCCTGATTACAGGTGAATCGGGCACGGGTAAAGAAATGATTGCCAACGCCATTCATTATAATAGCCCGCGTAAGGACGCGCCATTTATAAAAATCAATTGCGCGGCGCTGACCGAATCACTGCTGGAGTCAGAGCTCTTCGGGCACGAAAAAGGAGCTTTTACCGGTGCGGATAAAAGAAGGGAAGGAAAATTCCGGCAGGCTGATGGGGGCAGCATATTCCTGGATGAAGTAAGTGAAATGTCCGCCGCGATGCAGGTAAAACTCTTGCGCGTTTTGCAGGAAAGAGAATTAACTCCAGTGGGCGGCGCGGAAGTAATTACGGTCAATGTGCGTGTGATTGCCGCGTCCAATAAGGATCTGAAAAAGGAAACTCAGCAGAAACGCTTTCGCGAAGATCTATTTTACAGGCTTAACGTTGTGGCTTTGAATGTTGCGCCGCTCAAAGACAGAAGGGAAGATATTCCTCTTTTGGCGCAACATTTCCTGCAAATGTTTGCCACAAGGAATAAGAAAAACATCAAAGGCTTCACACCGCAGTCGATGGAGAAACTGGTGAAATACGCTTGGCCGGGTAATGTTCGTGAACTGATGAACGCTGTGGAGAGAGCCGTTGTTCTGTCACGTTCCGAATATCTTGATGCTGACGAACTGGCGTTGCTGATGGCGGATAGTGCAATTACTGGCGGCAATGATCAACTTAGCTTGCCGGAAAACATGCCGTTGGATGAGGTGGAAAAGAGAAGCATTTTGGAGGTAATTAATACTTGCCGCGGCAACAAAAGCGAAGCCGCCCGCCGTCTGGGGATTACCCGTAAAACGCTGCGGAAGAAACTGGAAAAGTATGAAAGTGCCAGTCGATATGAGTAACCACAGTTATTTCATTTTTTGTGTCTTCATAATGTCCGACAATTGCCACGGGATTTATCCTGGCGCATTCTTGAATAAAGATAGTGCTTTGATTTAGAAGTAGAATAAATCCCGAATAGAGACGATAAATCTTTACAGTTGGTGATTCACAAGCCAATAATCTTTGAAAAAAGATGCGTTATTTTCATAAATATTTGCTTGTATTGAAAGTAAATATTAGCTAAGAAATACGCACAATATATTTATCACTTTAAAGAGCGCTATACTATCAATAAAAATGAGCTGAACTGGCTGTGGCTGCACAGGAAGGGTTAAAAGTTGACAGGAGATGGTCTTCACTAAAAGAATAAAAGGCGAAAAATAATGATTTGGAGCAAACAATTGATCTTCTTAAGAAAAATAGAGAACAGCTCTTGTTTTTGGTGGAAGTAGTTTCCGAAGGACTTGTAATATTCGACAAACCGGACTATCTTTTTAACCCGAACAATGAACTTGTCAAATAAACCATAGTAGTGGTAAAAAAATACTGTGTGGGGGGGCAATTATGGGTGAAGGGATCAATGATTACACAAAAAACATGGTAGACTTAAGAAGGCACATGTGGATGGCCGGTGTGGAAGTGGAATTACGCCGTCTTATCTGGCAAATTGCCACTGTCGGCAAGTATATCTCTGCAAAAATTCAGGAGTCCAACAGGAAACTGGCCGGATTCCAAAATGTTTATGGCGACGAGCAGCTTGCTCTGGACCGTATTTCCGATGAAATATTAAAAAGTCAGTTGCAGTTTTCCGGATTTGTTCGGGAATATGCCTCCGAAGAGCTGGAAGATATTGTTAAGATCGGTTCCGGCAAAGAAAAATATATAGTTACAGCAGATCCGCTGGACGGTTCATCGCTTGTGGATACCAACCTGGCTATCGGCACGATTATCGGCATTCACAAGGAATCTATTTTGGACACGGGCAGAAATACAATGGTGGCGGCTCTTTATATTACTTACGGCCCTTTGATCACGATGGTTTACTCGGCAGGCAATGGCGCGCATGAGTTTGTGCTCAATCGTGAAGGCGAGTACCTCCTTTCACAGGAAAAGATCAAATTGAAAGAAAAGGGTTCCATCTTTTCACCGGGCGGCCTGCGCCGCGATTGGACACCGGCGCACCTTAAGTTTATCGAACAACTGGAAAAAGATGGTTATAAACTGCGGTACAGCGGCGGTTTTGTTCCCGATATTAATCAAGTGTTAATCAAAGGAGGCGGCTTGTTTACTTATCCCGCTTTGCAAAAATCGCCCCAGGGAAAGCTGCGTTTGCTGTTTGAATTGCAGCCGATGGCTTTTATTATGGAGCAAGCCGGCGGGAAAGCTACTGATGGGAAGCAAGACATCCTTGCCCTGAAGGTGGAAAATGTCAATCAATGCTCGCCGATTTATATCGGCAGCACGAAAGAAGTGCAAATGGCCGGACAATTCTTATCCCAATAATTTTTGTTTAATAAGGAGTGCAGATGATTTACGAAAACAAGAATCAATTAAAAAAGGGGTGCGTGCGGATACTGGAAGTGGATGGCAGTGATATCCGCATATTGAATGAGGAAAAGTTAAAAGATAAATTGATTGATGATTTGATTTATACGGCGGTATTCAGCCCTGATCTGGCAACGCAGGCCGCCGCCAGTTGGCTGATTCGCCGCGCGGCGGCCGCCCTTGGTATTATGTCCGCTTCTATTCAACCCCTCTATGAGGCTATGGGACAAGGAGAAGTGAAGGGATTTACTGTTCCCGCGATTAATATCAGGGGGATAACTTACGATGTGGCTCAAGCTGTTTTTCGCGCAGCAATTAAAGGAAAGGTCGGGCCGGTTATCTTTGAAATTGCCCGTTCGGAAATCGATTACACATCGCAGCGGCCTCTCGAATTTACCTGCGCCGTTACGGCGGCCGCAATTAAAACCGAACATCAAGGGCCAATTTTTCTGCAGGGAGACCATTTTCAATTAAATGCCAAGAAATTTGCCGCAGATAAAGCCAAAGAAACTCAAACGGTTAAAAACTTGATTTGGGAAGCAATTGAAGCCGGGTTTTACAATATTGATATTGACACTTCCACGCTGGTTGATTTGACCAAAGCAACTGTGAAGGAACAGCAAAAAGTAAACTACTGTTTGGCCGCAGAACTAACAACAATGATTCGTGATTTGGAGCCGGAAGGGATTAATGTTTCTGTTGGTGGTGAGATTGGTGAGGTCGGCGGGAAAAATAGTACAATAGAAGAATTAAATGCCTTCATGGAAGGCTACAAAGAAGAACTCAAAAAAAGCGGCGAGGCGCTAACGGGTATAAGCAAGATCAGCGTTCAAACAGGTACAACGCATGGCGGAGTACCTCTGGCCGATGGAACCGTAGCCAAAGTTAAAATTGATTTTGCTGTTTTGGAAAAGTTGTCTCAGCTGGCGCGCTCTGAATATGGCCTTGCCGGGGCTGTTCAGCACGGAGCATCCACTCTTCCCGATGAAGCCTTTGATAAATTCCCGGCAACGGGTACCGCCGAGATTCATCTGGCTACAGGTTTTCAAAACATTATTTACGATAGCGCAAATTTCCCTCCCGATTTGAAAGAAAAAATTTATGAGCATTTAAAAAATAAAATGAAAGACGAGTGGAAAGAAAAGGATACCGAAGAACAGTTTATTTACAAGACACGTAAAAAAGGATTTGGCCCGTTTAAACTGGAATTATGGCATTTACCGGCGGATAAACGCAACATGGTATGCGCTGAGCTGGAAAAACAGTTTTCCTTTTTATTTGAAAAACTGAAAGTTAATTCAACAAAGAATGTCTTGAAAAAATATATTCAGCCGGTGGATGTACCCTCTGAGTTCCCTGCTGCTCTCAAGACTGAAGCGCCGATACAAAAAAAATGAAGATTACTAAAAGCCTCGTACGTTTATGCCGGGATTAATTTTCACCTTGCCAGCTGGCAATATAATCCAGTGATTTTTCTTTCGGAGCAGTGGAATCAACCAGCCAATCTCCTTTGATGCCCAGTTCCTGCAGCGTCAGGTCAAAGTGACACATCGCGATACCCAAGTCAATATCCTGCAAGGAAACTTTCCCTGCTAATTTGTAGCTAAAAGCTCGCGCAATGAAGAAATGAAAGACATTCTGCTGCGCGGCATATAAAACACGCCAGAGTTGTTTGTTGGAAGCAGAAGGGGCCAAACGAATATTTTCCAGCGCTTCTGCGTAAATTCCTGCCTGATTTGGCGTCAAGGGTGTGGAAAAATTCCCGGCAAAGAAAATATCAGACCAGGGCTTCCGGTTATCGGAGCCGGCAACACGGCGCATCATCTTTTCTGTAAATGATTTTTCCGAAGCCGGGTAGCCGATGGGAGCTACTGTGGGCAGTAATTCATCTTTTTGCAAATCAACTGCCTGGGCAAAATTACTGGACTGAAAAGTTCCGCCCAGCCAGCATGTTCCCAAACCCATAGCTGTCGCTTTCAGGATTATTTCTTCTTTGCAGTAGCCGTAGTCTTCCATTGCCAAATTGCCATTCTTAATTGTTCCCACAAGGAATAAACGGGCATTTTTAATCATACCGTATGTGCCCAGTTTTTTGGCTTCCTGTATGGTAAAAGAAGTCAGGTGAATTAATCTGAATTTTGGTTGATTGCCGAATGGCCCTTTGTGGGTATCATCAACTATTGTCAGAAACTCTTGCAGTACTTTATCTTCTATGGATATCTCCGAATATGTTCTGCAGGAAAATCGCTTTTTGATGATTTCAGTTATGACCATCACAAAATCTCCTTTAAAATTGTAGTTGGCAAAATTATTTTGTCAGAGTAATATCATAATACATCAAAGAAAGTAATTATAAACATCGTCGAATCTTTAAGGGAGACGTTTATGAAGATAGCCACAGTTGATGAAATGCGTTTTATGGATCGCTATGCCATTGAGAAACTGGGCATTGCCGAAGAAATACTCATGGAGAATGCGGGTCTTGCCGCTATAACTGTGCTGCAAAATAAAATCGGCATTAAAGGCAGGAAATTTGTCATCTTCTGCGGTTCGGGCAATAACGGCGGTGACGGCTTGGTAGTTGCGCGCCTGCTCCACTCTCTCGAATGCCGGGTGAAAATATTCTTGCTGGCTGATAAAAATAAATTTCAAGGGGCTGCCCAAACCAATATTGCTATAATTGACAAACTGTCCATAGAAGTATTGAAACTGGAAAACTCGGCGGCGGCAAAAAAGGATGTAGCCCATTGCGATATAATTATTGACGCGATTTTCGGCACAGGGCTTGACCGCCCCGTAGCGGGTTTAGCCGCGGATGTAATTTTGCTAATTAACAAAAGCAAAAAGAAAGTTTTATCTCTGGATATACCTTCCGGCGTTAATGGCAATACCGGCGAAGTTATGGGCGTAGCGGTTAGGGCCGATTATACCCCAACTTTCGGTCTCCCCAAAGTTGGTAACATGCTTTATCCGGGCTATGAACTTTGCGGGGAATTATTTGTCAGCCACATTTCCTTTCCACCGTCACTGACTGAAAACAACGATTTCCAAATTGCAACCAATGATTATGTAGCCATACCCAAGCGTTCAGCCGAAGCCTACAAAGGTTCAATGGGTGATGTACTTTTCATTGCGGGCGCCGCCAATTATTATGGCGCGCCTTATTTTGCAGCTATGTCCTTTTTGAAGGCAGGCGGTGGATATACAAGGCTTGCCTCCCCGCAATCAATTATAGGCAAGCTGGCTGTAAAGGGCAGGGAGATTGTTTATCTGCCGCAGGAAGAAACAATGGTGGGAAGCATTGCCTTCAAGAACAAAAATAAATTGCTGGAAGTAGCAGCAAAAGTTGATATGGTGGTCATTGGCCCTGGCCTTTCCTTGCAGGAAGAAACAGTGCGGCTGGTCCAAGAACTGGCCGAGACAATCAAAGTGCCGCTCCTTATTGACGGCGACGGCCTTACGGCAATTGCGGAGGTTCCGCAAATATTGCGCGGCCGAAAAGCGGCAACAATCCTGACGCCGCACCTGGGTGAAATGGCGCTGCTTACCGGAAGGCCTGCTGCGGAAATAAGCGGCAATAAAATTGCAGTTTTGCGGGAGGCGACAGAAAAGCTTAAAGCCACGATTGTTTTGAAAGGCGCGCATTCACTGATTGGCACGCAAAATGGTAAAGTATATATTAATCTGAGCGGCAACGCCGGAATGGCTACAGCCGGTTCCGGTGATGTGCTTACCGGCTGCATTGCGGCGATGTATGGGTTGGGATTAAAGCCGGAAGAAGCAACGCGTAAGGGAGTATCTCTGCATGGTTATGCCGGTGATCTGGCCGCGGCAAAAAAAGGCACCGATGGCATTACCGCAAAAGATATTATGGAATTTCTGCCGCAGGCGCTAAAGAATGATCGGGCGGGGAATATTGGTGCAAATTATTTCGCCCCGCCTGTAATTTTATAGAGCCGTAAAATTATTACCTCTAAGTATCAAAAATAAAATTCATCCCGTTAATGTTTACTTCCTAAGTGAGTGTTCATTATTTTTTACGGATATGCTTTCTTTCAAATGGCAATCATTAGTTAACATTCAAGACACAAAACTCATTGAATAATATTCTTCCAGTGCCAGAGGCGTACGTGTTTTTCGAGTTGAAAACTAATTTGATATGTGTTAGAAAATTTGCGGGTAGGGCAAGAGTAAAGTGTTGCAAAACTCAATAATTAACAGATTACTATTTAAGATAATAAAAATAATTATTATATCAGATTTATTTGTGAGTGGAAGAATAAACCTCCTTACAAAAAGCAATGCTTATCAATGAGCTTTTCTATAACTGGATGAAAAATGATAGCATTTAAAGGGAAGTGGTTGTTGGCGGTTTTTTCACTGCAGGTAGTGGCTATGCTCCTGTTGCCTGGAGTGGTCTGGGGGGGGATGTGGGTGGGCGTGCAAGCTGGCCTGAACTACATCCCCAATACCAACATTGTGGAAAAGAAAAGCTGGGAGCTTCAGAGGACTTATGAGAATGTTGCGTTTGACGTCAATTATCTAGGCGGTTTGACTGTGGGCTATGATTTCGTCAACGAAGGGTTTTGGGGCAACGCCTGGCCGGCCTGGATGAAATATTTAAGCCTGGTCCTGGATTCGACATACGAGAACATCAGTTTCAAGCACCAGTGGGTGAAGGTGGGGAACGGGGTGGAACTCTCCCCTAGCGGCAACATCAGAATGTTATCTATTACTCCCATGATTATCGGGAAATATGGATTCATCCCCAACGCGGAAATGCCGTTTGGGCGGCTACAACCATATGTGGGCGTGGGAGCGGGGATCATCATCAGTAACCCGGAGGTGAGTGGTTTGATCGCTAGGGGAAGCAATAAAGCGGATATGTCTCTGGTGGTTGAAAGCGGTCTGCGTTATATGTTATTGCGGAATGTCTCATTGGATGCGGCATTTCGCTATCGCACAATTCCTACCAAATTCGGCAACAGTTACGACGCTCCCGGCGATAACAGAAAGATTGACTTGGACTTTGACCCTGAATTATATAGCGTGATTTTCCGGGTATCATACCATTTTGCAGAAAATCAACCGAATACAGCGGTAAATCAACCGACAAATAAATTTGTATATGGAATTATTTCTATTAGTGGTGGCGGTTTTTTCCCTAAGGGTGACCTTGATAATTTCGATAACGGTTATAACGGCACATTTAGCGCGGGGGTGACTTTAGGCAGATTTATGGGTCTGGGTATCGATGTAAGTTACAGAGAAAGTGAAGAAAAGAAACAATATAATTATGATACCACTAAACTTAGTGCCTTCGGTCTTGATTACCTTTTATACCTGCAACCAAACGATTTGAGAGTGCAGCCGTATGTTGCCGCTGGCTTTGGATTATATTTTAATCATCTGGATAGTTGGAATGGTCAGGAATTATACGTAGATACAGGTATAGGTTATGGAGTCGTAGGTAAAGCGGGAATACGATTCTTTATTACGGAGAATTTATTTATAGGAGCGTATGCGAAATATTTTACAAACTGGCAAGGAATAAAAATACAACATAATGGTTATTACCAAGAAGATAAAACTGTGGATTTGGGAGGCCTCGTTGGAAATATTGAACTTGGCTTAAAGTTTTAATCTCTTAGGGTTGAATTTTCCATTGCTTGTGACGAAGAATAGAATAATAAATTCGTATGAAGGATTAATGAAGACCACGAAAGAGGATTATGTCATAATTAGATAGTATGAGTTATTATCGGTATAAAAATATTGCCGCTTATTTTAATAAGCCGGATTATCTATACAGTGGTTTTAATGCCAATATACCTATCTCGGATTTTGCTCTTGGATATCATAAACTGTTCCTAAAAGTTTATCTTGAAGGAGAACGGTTTTCTATTCACTACCCCATATCGAAATTTTTGGGTTAATCTTAGATAGACGTTAGCTATAGGAAGGAACTACTCATTGATTAGGACTATTAAGGGACCGTTACTCGTTGCACCTTTCAAATCGTAATCCACAACATCAAAACTTTTCAGAGTCTTTTAATTGTATATGAAAGTGATGTTGCCTGCTGTCTGGCTTTGATTTCATCCGATGAAAGTATTTAACTACTATATGTTTCGGGAAAGGATATAATCTGCCACTGCATTTAACTGCTTTTTTTCCGGGCAATCGCTGAAAACACTTAATTGTGATCGGGCTTCGCTGATGTAGCTTGCCGCAGTTTGCAGGGAATAATCGATGCCTTTATATTTCTGGATTAAACTCAGTATTTCCTGGGCCGCGTTTTTATCGCCTTCCTTGCGGGCGAGCAGCAGCAATTCTTTAGTTTTATCTTTTTCTTGTGTTGTACATTGCTTGAGAGCGTATATCAACGGCAGAGTCATTTTTCCCTCTTCCAGGTCTTTGCCGATGGATTTGCCGAAATCTTCTTCTTTGGCCATGTAATCAAGAGTGTCATCAGTGATTTGAAAAGCTTTTCCGATCTTATAGCCGAATTGTTCCAATGCCTCAATTTTATCCGGTGATGCCGAACCAAGTATCGCTCCGGCGGCGCAGGCGGCGGAAAGCAAAACGGCCGTCTTCTTTTCTATAATGATTAAATAATCTTCTCCGGTTAGATTTACATCGCCGCATTTCATGAGCTGAAACACTTCCCCCTCAGACATGATGTTGGTAATTCTGGACATCATCTCCAAAATGGCCATATTTCTGATTTTAGTCATTAAAGTAAAGCTTTTGGAGTAAAGAAAATCTCCCACCAGGACGCTGGCGGCATTTCCCCAGATGTTGTTAGCCGAAGTTTTGCCGCGTCTGACGGTAGCCTGATCAATGACATCATCATGAAATAAAGTGGCGGTATGGATAAATTCCAGAACAGCAGCCATCGAGAAACGGTGCTCCCCGCGATAGCCGCAAAGTCCGGAACTGATTAGCAGAAGAAGCGGCCGGAATCTTTTACCGCCGCTGTCAATTAAATGGTGGGCAACTTCAGGAATTAAACTGACATCCGAAATAATTTCTTTATTCAGAGTTGCTTCGACTTTTTTCAGGTCGTCTTTATAGGCAGTGAAAACATCTTGAATTTGCATATTTATATTTCACCTCATTAATTATTCTACTGCACGATTTCGGCAAATAGATCATAGTCGTCAGCGTCAGTGATTTTGCATTTGACGATCTTGCCGATTTGAGCTTTACCGTCTTTAACATAAGTTATGCCGTCTATTTCCGGAGCTTGTCTGCGGCATCTCCCCATAAAGATAAAATCGGCGCGATCACTTTTTTCTTCAATGAGCACTTCCTGAATAGACCCGATCAGGCTCTTGTTGATGGCGTTGGAAATGGCGGCCTGCTGGCTCATAATAATTTCGCGCCGTCTTTCTTTTTCCTTCTCCGATATTTGTGATTTGAACTCTGCCGCTTTTGTTCCTTCTTCACGCGAGTAAGTAAAAACTCCGAGATGGTCAAACTTTATTTCGCGCACAAAATCTAGCAATCTTTCAAACCTTTTGGTGGTTTCCCCCGGAAAGCCAACAATGAGTGATGTCCGTAGCGCGACATCAGGCATCATCTTTCGTGCCTGCGTAATAATTTCTTTGATTTGAGTGCCTGTAACTTTGCGGTCCATGGCTTGAAGGATAGCATCGTCGATATGCTGGATGGGCAAATCAATGTAACGGCATATTTTTTTGTTTGTGGCGATAGTCTCCAAAACATCCCGAGTGATATGAGCGGGATGAGCATAAAGCAGACGAATCCATTTAATGGATTTTATTTTGGCCATGCCGGTAAGTATGTCCGCTAAGTTGGGGTGGCTTTTCAAATCCATGCCGTAAGCTGTCGTATCCTGACCGGTAATTATTATTTCCCTGATGCCCTTTGCTGCCAGATTTACGGCTTCTTTTAAAATGTCATCCGGCTTGCGGCTGCGGGCTTTACCACGCATCGATGGAATAGCGCAGTAAGAACAGCAGTTAGAGCAGCCATCGGAAATTTTTAAAAAAGTACTGAGAGCTTTTGTTGATAAAACCCGCTCATGTTGGGCAGTCATTAGAAAATCAGGTCTGGTAATTACGGCGGCGCGTCTAGATTTTCCTTTTTTAAAGTTATTTAAGTGCGTGACTATATTGCCAACCTCTCCGGTGCCGATAAATAAATCGACCTCCGGTATCAGGGGAAAGAGTTCCTGCCCATAGCGTTGAGCCAGGCAGCCGGCAACGACAAGTTGAAATTTGCTGGTGGCTTTCTTTTTTTCTTCCGCGAGCATTAGTATTTCTTCGAGAGCTTCCTCTTTGGCGGGATTGATAAAAGCGCACGTATTGACAATGACTATGTCAGCTTTATCGCTTTTATCAACCAAGCGCAGGCCGGACTTGCTAAGCAGACCGCCCATGACCTCGGAATCAATTAAATTCTTTGAGCATCCCAGGCTGATGATATGCAGTTTTTTAGGATTTGTTTTTTTCAACGGGGGAGCTTTCTAATCAAAACTTTGCGTGGTTTGGCGCCATCGGAGGGGCCGACAATGCCTTCGCGCTCCATTTGTTCGATCATTCGCGCGGCGCGGTTGTAACCGATTTTCATGTATCGCTGGACAAGTGATATGGATGCCTGTCCAAGTTCACCAACCAGAGCGACGGCTTCATCATATTTTTCATCATAACCTTCTTGTTCATGCTGCGAATGGGCTGCTTCGAACTCATACTTTTCAATGGAGGAATCATAGGCCGGTTGCGCCTGCATTTTGATGAAACTAACAATGCGGGAAATTTCCTTATCCGAAACATAAGCTCCGTGAATGCGCGCAAGTTTGGAAGTGCCCGGCGGAATAAACAACATATCTCCGTTTCCAAGCAGTTGTTCAGCACCCGGTTGATCGATGATCGTGCGGGAATCGATTTTCGAAGACACCTGAAATGAGATACGCGTGGGAAAGTTGGCTTTAATCAAACCGGTGATGACATCCACCGATGGTCGCTGCGTGGCGATGATCAGATGAATCCCAGCCGCCCGCGCCATTTGCGCCAGACGCGTCAGTGATTCTTCCACATCGCGCGAGGCCACCATCATCAAGTCGGCCAATTCATCGATCACCACTATAATATAAGGGAGTTTAACGTGTTTTATTTGCTGATCGTGCCTGGGAGCAACCATTTTCGAGGCGTTGAATTCCTCATCAAGCCGTATTTCGGCAGGCCTTTCTTTGATCACGGATGCCAGACTGTCTTTGGAGCTTTTCAGGAGCACTTCATTATAGGCTTCAATACTTTTTACGCCCAGCTCGCTAATGGTCTTATAGCGTCTTTCCATCTCTTCCACTGTCCAGCGAAGAACCTGAGAAGCTTTTTTTGGGTCAACAACCACCGGATGTATTAAGTGCGGAATGCCCTCGTAAGAAGAGAGTTCCAGCCTCTTGGGATCAACCATGAGAAATTTGATATCGTCTGGCCGGGCTTTAAAAAGAATGCTGCAAATCATGGCATTGAGGGCGACGCTTTTACCGGAACCGGTTGTGCCAGCAATAAGCAAATGAGGCATTTTGGTTAAATCGGCGATAACCGGCGCGCCGACAAAATCAACTCCCAGAGCGATGGGCAGCCGCAGGGATGATTCCAGAAAGTCATCATTATCCAGCACATCCTTGAGAGAAACATGTTCCCTTTTCAGGTTGGGTATTTCAATACCGATTACGGATTTACCGGGGATCGGGGCCAGAATGCGAATGCTCGGCGCCATGAGCGCCAAAGCCAGGTCGTCAGCCAGATTGGTTATCTTGTTGATCTTGACGCCGGGTGCCGGTTCCAGTTCATACATGGTTATCACCGGACCGGGCATGACTTCGACAACGCGGCCTTCGACGCCGAAATCGGACAGTTTCTTTTCCAGAATGCGGGAGTTGGTGATCAAATAATCGCGCTTTATCCTGGTATCCTTTTGAGGTGATTCTTCCAGAAGGGTAAACGGCGGCAACTGGAACTTGCCGTCGGACTTGATTTTGGTAAAATCGAAATGAGTCTGCTCAATTTTTTTTGGTTTTGTCTTTTTAGATACACTTAAGTCTTCTTCGAACACCGGTTGCGGACTTCTATCTATTTTTGTACCGCCGGAAACTAAATTAAAAAAAGACGCAAACCGGTTCTTGAAGGTAATAAACAGATCCGTGGCAAATTTATAAAGACGTTGAGCCGCGGTAACTACTGAAAACTCAATCGTGAAAATCAGTGAGACGATAAAAACGAGAAACAAAATAATATAAGTTCCCGCGGTATTAAAATAGTTGAGAAGAAGGCGGATTATCACATAGCCAGCAAGGCCACCTGCCCGAAGCTGTTCTCCATAAATAGTAAAACCTTCTCTGACGAAAAGAGACATCAATCCGGCTAAAGAAAGGGCAAAAAAGAGAAATCCCAGAAACCTGTTGACGGCAATGTTAAACTTTGGCCGTAAAAAATATATAAAAGAACACAGGAAAAAAAACAAAGGTAACAGAAATGAACTGATACCTAAAAGATGGATTAAGGAATCGGCCGTGTAGGAGCCGAATTTGCCGGTGAAATTGTGGGTCGTTGGGCTATCGGCGTCAAAGTGGGTAAATGAAGGATCTTGCGGATGGTACGAAAAAAGACACAAAAGCAGAAATAAAGCCAGGGCAAGATACACCACGCCTTTAATTTCCCGGATTCTTTTATTATCAGTTTGTTGCTGTTCCATGCCCCTGCCGTGTGAATGTTATTTTTATGATGGCTAATATATTAAAACTGATTATTTCAGAAAAAAGACAATTTGACAAGTGCGGTAAAAAATACATCGGCTTGCCGCTGCAGAAAAAACTTCAGTTAATTAAGACACAATGACATTAAGTTAAGACAGGCAAAAGTACAGGCCGGTCATAAGAGTTGTTTACATTTTTATGCGGCATCAGTACCGGGAATCAACTGATGTCTTTTTCCAGGTCTCTAATGTTCTGGGCGCCTTCTGGCCGCCAGCTATCATAATTTTTAATGATAGTATTTCGGACTATCGTAATCAGCTCCTGTCTGTTTTCCAGCGTAATATTTTTCACATCAATCGGTTTGCCGATGACCAGTTTTATTTTTCCAGGATTAATTTTCAAAGATCTTTTAGGCATAATTTCTCCGCTGCCGATGATCGATATAGGTACAATGGGAACACCAGATTTAATCGCCAGATAAAATGTGCCCTGTTTGAAGGGTTTGATTTCACCGAAGCGGCTTCTGGAGCCTTCAGGAAAAGCCATGATTGATTTTCCTTCCCTGATGCGCAAGGCTGCCTGATCGAGACTTTGCATTGCTCTTTCTCTATTATTGCGGTCAATTGAAATGTATCCGGCACTTTTCATTGCCGCGCCGAATATAGGGATATGAAATAACTCTTTTTTAACGAGCCACCGGAATTGACCGGGGATGTGCGCTAAAACAATTAAAATGTCAAAATCGCTCTGGTTGTTGGCCATAAAGATTTGCGGTTTGCCGCGCAGAATATTTTCCTTGCCGATGATTTCCACCTTTGTGTTGAAGATTAACAGCAGGATTTTAGCCCAGAGATTGGCTATTTTGTGAATATTATTTTCCGCATTGGCGAAAAGAGAAAAGATCACACACCAGAAGGATATAAACGCGGTTATAGCGACGCCTAAGGTAACTAACACTGCCGAACGGATCATATACGCTTTTGCCTTAAGACCAAATTTGTAATTAATTTTTACTTGATTATAGTGCTGAAGTCAATGATGAATTAGATAAAGCGAAAGAAACTGTCTTGACATATTAGAACGCTTATCTTTATACTTCATACCAATTCGCTTTCTTTGGCTAACTTTGTTGGCATCATCGTCGGCTTCTTCAGCGTATGTTAAATACGCCTCCGGCGACTCCTTCTCGCCGCCTCGTTATCCTTTGAAATCGAAATGGTATCATTTGTTAACAGTGCCCCAATATCAAATACGGGCCGTGTTCAGATCAGCATTCCCGATAAAAGGAGGAAATTATGGAAGGCGTAAAATTCGACTTAACCGGCAAAGTAGCTATCGTAACTGGGGGCGGAAAAGGCATCGGCCGGGCTATCGCCCTGGGGCTGGCCGAATCCGGCGCCGCTGTGACCATCGCTGCCCGCAATCAGCAGGAGATCGAAGCCGTGGCCGAAGAAATCATCAAGATGGGTGGTAAATCCATAGCAGTTGTAACCGATTTGACCATCAATGAACAGCTCGAAAACTTAGTACAGAAAACACTAAGTACTTTCGGGCGTATTGATATTCTGGTAAACAATGCCGCCCGGAGCTTCCTGCGCAGCCTTATGGATCTGCGTGAGGATGGGTGGGATAAGGTGTTTGATACCAATGTGAAAGCCGCCTGGCTCTTAAGCAGGCTTGTGGCCCGTAAGATGGCCGAACAAAAAAACGGGCAGATTATCAATATTACCACCGTTGGCGCGGAAAAGGCTGAGGTGGGTATGGCCGCATACGGTTGCAGCAAAGCGGCCCTGAAGATGCTGACGCGCTGCATGGCTCGTGAATGGGCTGCCGATGGCATCCGGGTTAACGCTGTAGGTCCAACCTTGACGCGTACAGAATTCAGCAAACCTATTTGGTCCAATCCGGATATTGCCAAGCTGGTGACTTCAACGATTCCTATGGGACGTTTGGCCGAACCGGAAGAAATTGTCGGCGCCGTTCTTTTCCTTGCCTCGGGAGCCGCCAATTTTATCACTGGTCAATCAATATACGTAGATGGAGGCAGCCTAACTGTATAATACAAATTCAAATTTAAAAACCATCTTCTCCAAACGAATGGTTTAATTTTTCTTGCAGTTTTCCCATACATAGATTTCGGTGTTTAATTAATGAAAACACCAGTGAAGCGCTATCTTTGTTAGCAGCGTCGTCGGCTTGTGGAAAGCAATTGCGGAGAATTTTAGCAAAAAAGCCGAAGAGGATTTTACCCCTTCGGCTTTTTATATTTAATGCTATTGGAATTAATTATTTAGTATCTGCCGCCGCCACCACCGCGGTTACCGCCGCCGCCACCACGGTATCCACCACCGCCACCACCGCGGTTTCCACCACCACCGCTGAATTCTTTTTTGGGACGAGCTTCATTGACAGTGATGGCCTTGCCATCCAGCATTCCACCGTTAAATTTCTTGATGGCTTCTGTTGCGCCTTCTTCTGTTTTCATTTCGACAAATCCAAAACCTTTGGATTGGCCGGTAAATTTGTCCTTAATGATCGATGCTGAAGCAACTTCTCCTGCTTCGGTAAAGTTAGTCTTCAGATCTTCATCTGTGACTTTAAAAGACAGGTTGCCGACATACAAATTTTTGTTCATTTTAATCCCCTTTCTCGTTATGCCAATGTGCATTCATCAGCTAACTTTGCCGTCAATGCCATACCGGGGCATCTTTGCTGCGTTATCCTTAGAATGCAAAAGGGCGTTTGCTAAATCTTCATTTTCCCCTGGGGGCCCACAAAGCATCAAAATCACCCCCATCCGGCTCCTGATTGAGAAGGAAGGAAAGAGTGAGGGGCTTGTATGCCTTACCTCTTGAGCTCCTGTAACACGCTCATTTCATAATCCATACAATTTAATTATCCTTAAGATGAGCTGATAATATAATTGTCGTTATGGCTTAAATAGATAACCACCAAGGCTCCCGCGAGGATGGTGGTTGCGTCACGTAAGAAAAGATAAAATCAACCTTCTAAAACATAAACACCCATATCTTTATATACATGGGCACACTAACGGTTAATAGTCAAGAAGGATTTTGTCCGCTTTGATTTAGAAATTGTATGAGATAAATCAGAGCAATAGTACGGCTAACAATTTATCCCACAATTTATTGATTAATTTTTGTTTAATAGTCTTTTTCTGTTATAATCATCTAAATATTTTACTAACCTGCTCGGAATTTTTATAAGATAATAAAACATAAAAGGAGAAGCCTATGTTTGATTACATAATGACCAAAGAGCAAATTAAGATCCGCGATGAGGTGCGTGACTTTGTCAAATGGGTGCCGCGGCAGATGATCCTGGATATGGATACGGATAAAATCAAATTCCCGAAGGAGTTTTTGCAGGAAGCCGCCAGACGGAATCTGCTGGGATGCCGCTATCCGAAAAAATGGGGGGGCCGCGAAATGGATTGGGTGACCACCGGCATTATAATGGAAGAGGTGGGAACGCTGGGTTATGAATTTGCCTGTGTCTTTGGTGTGGGAGCGGAATTGGTCTGCGACGCGATTATGCTTCATGGTACTGATAAACAAAAAGAAAAATACGTAAAGCCGTTGCTGAAAGGTGAACTTTTTGCGGCGGAATGCCTTACCGAGCCGCGTGGTGGTTCGGATTTCTTTGGGGCTACAACCAAAGCTGAAGATAAGGGTGATTACTATCTTTTAAATGGTCAGAAGCGCTTTATTGTCGGAGCCGAAGGTGCGGACTTTTTCCTTGTTTACGCCAAAACCAATCCCGAAGCCAAACCGCAGGAAGCCATCACCTGCTTTATTGTTGATCGCGCCGAGGGTGTAGAAGTTAAATATCTATACGGCCTCATGGGTTGCCGCGGCGGCGGAACCGGCCGCCTGATCTTCCGCGACGTGAAAGTGCCCAAGGAAAATGTGGTGGGAAAGATTCAGGGTGCCTATGCCGTTTTCAATACAATGATGATACCGGAGCGCCTGGGAACGGCTATCATGACCATCGGCGCTGTCCGTCCGGCTCTCGATATCGCCACGAACTATACGGCGAAACGCAAAGCGTTCGGCCAGACGATCAATCAGTTTGAAGGCGTAAGTTTTCAAATTGCCGAAGCCGTGATGTTGCTGGATGCTGCGCGAGCCATGGCTTATGTTACTGCCTGTGCGGTAGATACAGGCGTGGATATGAACCGGGTCAGGCGAATGGTTTCGCAGAGCAAAAAATTTATCACCGAATCATGTCAGAAGGTAGTCCATAATGCCATGCAGGTAATGGGCGGCATTGCCTATACCAATGTTTTTCCCGTTGAGCGCATCTTCCGTGATGTTCGTCTGGCTTCAATCTGGACAGGCACAAGTGAAGTTATGTCCATGATCACTGCTCATGAATGGTACCGTGAATATTTTGCGCAAAAAGCAAAGCTAAAGATCCGTGACTATGAGCTCGATGCTCAGGAAGCTTCTGACGATGAAAAAATCTATGACGATGATGATATGTGGAAGAAGGGATGGCAGTGAGACGCATATTTCAGGAGCGTAGCGCTCTGAAATATGCAAGTTCGAACTGTGCCGCGAGTGAAACGAAGCGGTATAAGGGGCACCACATTCAGGAATGCAGAGCATACTGAAGCTTGCAGGTTGAAATATCCCGCAAAGCGAAGCGTCGCGGGGCAGGTGACACAATTTTATGTAAATAAAGTTACAAACTGTTTGACCAAATACATTCATTGATATAGAAATAGAAATTATGAGTGAGGGGAAAATTTAAAAACTGACAAATAAAGAAATTTAACTCCTGCTGATGAGCAGGTGAAGTTTAATAAAGTGTCTAAAAGGAGGATTAATTATGGGTAAGTCAAAAGACGTAAAAAAAGACGCAAAGAAAAAACCGGTGAAATCGGCAAAAGAAAAGAAAGAAGCAAAGAAGTTGAAAAAAGCAACTAAAGCAATGTTATAATGAGACTCCAATTTCAGAAACGAAGTGCACTGAAATTGGTAAGTCGAATTATCCCGCAAAGCGAAGCGTCGCGGGATATATGACACCTTTTTCAGAAACGAAGTGCACTGAAATTGGTAAGTCGAATTATCCCGCAAAGCGAAGCGTCGCGGGATATATGACACCTTTTTCAGAAACGAAGTGCACTGAAATTGGTAAGTCGAATTATCCCGCAAAGCGAAGCGTCGCGGGATATATGACACCTTTTTCAGAAACGAAGTGCACTGAAATTGGTAAGTTAGTGAAATTCAAATATTGCAAACACAATGCCGCAATATTTGTTAGTTGAACTATCCCGCAGGTTAATCGTAGCGGGACGATATTATCCCCGAAGCGAAGCGCAGGGGATTAGTGCCCCATTTTTTCAGCAATGAAGTGTACGGAAGTATATTAATATAATCAATCCCGAAAGCGAAGCTTATCGGGAGTGTATTTACAAAGAGCATCTGAGACGGAGTTTTCATGAAGGTTAAATTTCTTGGAGCAGCAAGGGCCGTTACCGGTTCTTGTTTTGTTATTGAAACGGATAAGGCAAGGTTCGCTGTTGATTGCGGTATGCATCAGGGAACATCTGAAATAGAAAAACACAACTGGGATATCAGTGTGTATGACCCGGAGCATATTGATTTTTTTCTGATTACCCATGCGCATATTGATCACTCGGGATTGCTGCCCCGCATGGTGCAGAATGGTTTTCGTGGCCCTATATACGCAACAGAGCCCACAGGAGACCTGGTGAAAATATTGCTGCTTGATAGCGCTCATATTCAAGAGGTGGAGGCCGGCTGGAAAATAAGAAAAATGCAGCGAAGCGGCGGGAGCCCTGATGTTAAACCTCTTTATTCACTAAAAGATGCCCGGGCCGTGGCTCCTTTAATTAAAACCAAAACTTACGAAAGTATCTTTAGCCCGTGCAATGGAATAAAAGCAAATTTCCGTGATGCCGGACATATTTTGGGAGCGGCCATACTGGAATTATTTACCGAAGAAAATGGCACAACCACAAAGTTGGTTTTCTCGGGCGATATCGGCCGTCGCCATCAATTATTGATGGAAGATCCCAGCACAATAACTGCGGCGGATTTTCTTTTTATGGAATCAACTTATGGCAACCGCAATCATAAGGGCGAAGAAGACAGTTTAAATGAACTGGCCGAAGCGATCAGTTATAGTTATAAAAACGGCGAGAAAATCATTATTCCCGCTTTTGCTGTGGAAAGGACACAGGAAATTCTTTATTCACTGCATCTTTTGTCTATGGCCGGAAAGTTGCCTAAAGATCTGCCGATTTTTCTGGATAGTCCCCTGGCAATTCAAGCGACAGAAATATTCCGCCGCTACCGGTCATACCTTGATGAAGAAACACAGAGCCTTTTAAAAAAGGGCGAAGATCCTTTGGATCTGCCGCAACTTAAGTTTTCTTCGACAACAGCTCAATCCATGGAAATTAACGAACTGAAAGGTTCGGCGATAGTGATTTCCGCAAGCGGTATGGCTAATGCCGGCAGGATTAAACATCATCTGAGGCATAATTTATGGCGTCCAGGCGCTAGTGTTGTTTTTGTCGGTTTCCAGGCGGAGGGAACTCCCGGCCGCAGGATAGTGGATGGAGCAAAGACAATTCGTCTTTTTGGGGAAGACATTAGCATAAAGGCCAAAGTGTTTACAATTAGCGGTTTTTCCGCGCATGCGGGCCAAGATCAGTTGCTGGATTGGCTTACGCATTTTCAAAATAAAAAAATGCAGATATTTTTAGTTCACGGTGAAATTTCCGTCCAGGAACACCTGGCTTCTTTAATCAGGGAGAAATTTGGTTTTGCTGTGACAATACCGGAATATCTGGAAGAAATAAATCTGCGTTCGGGCGCTCCAATAGAAGAATTTAAAAAACCGCAGGCGGCAGCGTCGAAAATCAACTGGGAATCGATTTTAGACGATCTGGGAACAAAAATATCCAATCTCAGCGCAAAGCAGGAAAAGTTGAAGTCCTTACCGGAAAACAAGCAAATGGAAATCAAAAATTTACTGCAAGAGGCTAATCAAAGGATTAATGACATTAAGTCCGATTCCTAGTACGGCAGTCACTTCAGTCTTCAGTCTACTGCCTTTTACCTATTTTAATCTCCGGATGGAAAATTAACGCCATCGTTTCGATAGCATCAACAATGCGCACAGATGCACGACTGATGAGATCGGTATCTATAGGATAAATTCTATTGTTTTTTACAGCCGGTACTCCTTCGAATTTCTGCCAGAATATTTTCACCGCCGTGAACTCTTTATCATTGGCCATGGGCGCAAATAAAATTACGTCCGGCGATCCCGCCATAATACCTTCCGGGCTGTAGCGCGGGTAACGAGCGGTATCATTGCTTGCTATATTGATGCCGCCGGCACGCTCAATTACTTCATTGATTAACGTCTTTCCGCCAATCGTAATTAACGGCTCCAGGCCGATCTGGAAAAAAACACGCGGTTTACTTTTATGCCGGATTTGTGCTTCGATATTGATGAGGCGTTTTTGCAGCTGGCGCACCAGTATTGCAGCGGCATTTTTGCGAGCAGTTATTTCGCCCAGATGAGAAATACTCCGGAGAATACCATTCGTATCAGAAGGGCTTGTTACATATACCGGCAGGCCGATTCTTTCGAGCTGCCGCACAGTATCGGGCCTGTTGCCGTCGGCGGTGGCGATGATCAGGTCGGGCTTAAGAGACACAATCTGTTCTATGGATGGATTAATGAAGCCGCCTATCCGCTGTTTTTGAAGGGTGGATGGCGGCCAGTTGCAAAAACTGGTCACTCCTACGATTTTATCAGCGAGATTTAGCGCGTAAAGAATTTCCGTGATTCCGGGGGCAAGAGAAACAATACGCTGAGGACTTGGAGAAATATTTATACTGCGGCCTATTTCGTCGGTTACCTGATAGGCGAAAGATATGCACGGGAAGAAAATAATAAAAATAAGCGGCAGACAAACGGTTACGATACTTTTAGCAGTGGTCAATGTTTTACACATAATTATTTATGGTTAACTGGTTTTTTTGAAGTCGTATTTAAGTTCATAAAGAAACTTAACGAAGATATGAAGCACTGTGAGATCAGTGTCAGGTAATTGTCCAAATGGAGCTGCTGATTTAGCGGCAAGCAATGCCGCCTCGTCAAGAATTACCGAGCCGGAGGAACTGATAATATTTGCTTCCGAAACGCTGCCATCGGAATTGATGGATATTTTAATAACTGCAATTCCTTGTTCGCCCGCGTCTCTTGCTTTTTCGGGATATTCCCAGGTGAGGCTAAGTTTCCTGACCATATCAAGTCTGTATTGCAGATACTTGGTATCCGAACTGCTCAGGTCTATGGTATCTTCCCGCCAACCGGCGCTGCTGGTCTTTTTTACCGACTTGGTTGGGGTTGATTTTTTTTCTTTGACCGGATCTTCTTTTTTCTTTGGCCGCGGTTGGTCTGGTTCTTTAATACTAACGGTATATACTTCCGTATATTTGACATTTTCCCGCAAATCAAGCAAGCTGGTTGACATGATCAACGCCACATGCCCGATAATTGAAATCAGCACCGGCCAAAATATAGCTTTTTTTACATCCATGTTTTTTTTACCTGGGAATAATCATATACGGCATTTGCCATAAAATCAACAATATGATAACGACTTTCAAAATAATATATAATACCGTCTCGCTTTCAAAGGACAACGAGGCGGCAGCGACGCCAACAAAGATAGTGCTTTGATTTAGAATTGGTATAAAATATATGCAAAACGACCATACCTTCATGAGAATAGCTCTGAAAGAAGCGCAAGCAGCCTACAACGCGGGTGAAGTGCCGGTTGGAGCAGTACTGGTGCATGATGGCCAAATTCTTTCGCGGGCGCACAATTTGCCGATCACCATGAATGATCCTTCCGCACACGCGGAGTTATTAGCTTTAAGGCAAGCGGCCCAGATGCTGGGTAACTACCGTCTGGGTGGAGCCGAGCTTTACGTTACGCTTGAACCTTGTATTATGTGCGCGGGAGCAATTGTTCAGGCGCGGCTGGCACGCGTCATTTTTGGGGCGCGTGATCCGAAATGCGGTGCGGTAACTTCATTATATAATATTTTGAATGATGAGAGGCTGAATCATCAGGTAGAAGTAACTCAAGGGATATTGCGGGAAGAATGCGGGGAAATTATGAGTAGATTTTTCCGTCAAAAGAGGGTAACATCCGCGCCCGCCTAGGCGATATGATGAAACGAAGAGAAGTATCGAAGTGTTAGTAGCGGGATTGACTCGCCCGGGCACTTGTGACCTCTATGTTTTTTAAACGCAGTTTCCCGGATAGAAAAAGTGGATACAAAAAAAATAAAAATACAGGCTCTTGACGGCTTCAAGCTAGGCGGCCTGATACTAAAACCAGATGGTAGATCAAAGGGGATCATACAATTTCACAACGGAACCTTGGCGATAAAGGAGTTCTACCTTCAATTTTGCTCGTACCTCTGCGATGCGGGTTATACCGTCGTCATGTTCGACTATCGCGGGATTGGGGAGTCCCGCCCAAAATCATTAAAGGGATTTAAAGCATCCATTACAGACTGGGGCACGCTCGACATGCCCGGGGTGCTTGATTGGGCAAGCAATAATTATCCGGATGAAAAGAAGTTCATTGTAGCGCACAGCATGGGTGGCCAGATCATAGGGCTTATGAACAATATCAACCTGGTAAATGGGATTGTGGCGATAGCTAGTTCTTACGGCAACTGGAAGAATTACTCCGGAAGCGATAAATACTTTTACGCCATTACCTTACGTACATACCTTCCGCTGGCCATACAATTATTCGGCTATCTCCCTTTAAAAAGGTTGGGGATGGGAGAGGACTTGCCTGCCGGAGCGGCAAAAGATTTATGGGACTGGTGCAAGGGAAACAGTATTCATTCGGAAATAATGGATAAAAACAAAATCAAGAATTTTTATCATGATATTAAAAAGCCTATCAAGGCTTACTTTATCGAAGACGACAGCATTGCCACTTCCAGGACAATACCAATGTACATGGCGGACTTTTCCAGTGCATCCCTGAGCATAGAAATAATAAAGCCTTCAGAAAACGGCGGCAAAAAGATCGGTCATTACGGATTTTTCTCCGAAAGGTTAAAAGACAGGCTGTGGGACAGGCCATTGGAGTGGATTGGTAAATTATGAGCACACGTGATATGACCAGTGATATTTTATAGGTTGCCGCTTAAATTATTGTGCTATGAAGCATATAACACAAAATAAGAAGCGGTCAGGCGGGAAGAATATTTAAAAACGAGTGATGGTAGAAAATATAACAGGAAACTAATTGTAGAAAGCCTGATAAAATAAGTGGAGAGGTACCGAAGTGGTCGTAACGGGATCGACTCGAAATCGATTTGGGGGCCACAAGCTCCCACGGGGGTTCGAATCCCCCTCTCTCCGCCAGAAATAAAAATACTTTGTTTGTCATTCCGGTCGTAGATAACCTTTAGGTTACGCAGGCCGGAATCCAGTATCAGTAAAATATCTTCTGGGTTTTGATGAATCCAGAAGACACAACCTAAAATGGAGGGATGTCCGAGTGGCTGAAGGAGCACGACTGGAAATCGTGTGTACGCCCACAAAGGTGTACCGGGGGTTCGAATCCCCCTCTCTCCGCCAGTAATCGTCTGTTATTTAAGGATAAAATTATAAACGCTGATTGCATAATGGCCGTATTTGATAATAGTAATACCTGCTTAAAATCAATAGAAAAAAATTGAGTTGATTCCTGTTCATTTATCAATTAAAAGTCTTCTAGTATATTTCATGTTTATGAATAGTGTGGCCGGGTCCCGTACAACGGTGGCTTGTGAACCCCGTCAGGTCCGGAAGGAAGCAGCGGCAGCAATGTCCTACGTGTGTTGCGGTAAACCTGGCCACCAGTGATTATACCGGAAAAAGCCCATATGCTGCGTTGCGCTTCGACCTTCGTCGTTGCGGCGTATGGAAAAAATACGCCTCACTTCTCTGGTCTTGCGCGCCTTGCCTCTGGAGCTTTTTGCGGTGTAATCAAACAAAAGATAGTGATTTTGTTGGTAGTCTCGTTATCCTTTGAAATCGAAGTGGTATAAATATTATTCTGTAACTTTTTAATAACATTAGGAGTTCAATTGGAATATCTAGTCCTAGCCCGGAAATTTCGTCCGCAAACATTTGAAGATGTTGCCGGTCAGGAGCATGTTGTCAAAACCTTGCGCAATGCCATTGGGCAGGGGCGTGTCGCACATGCCTTTTTATTCAGCGGTCCGCGTGGTGTGGGCAAGACATCAGTCGCCAGAATTCTGGCCAAATCGCTCAATTGCGAGAAAGGTCCGACGGCTACACCCTGCAATGTATGCTCCAACTGCCTCGAAATTACTAACGGCTCCTCGCTGGATGTGCGGGAAATAGATGGTGCCTCCAACCGCGGCATTGATGAAATTCGGGAGCTGCGGGAGTATGTCAAGTTTGCTCCGGCTGCCGCCAAATACAAAATATACATTATCGATGAAGTGCATATGCTCACGCGCGAAGCTTTCAACGCGCTTTTGAAAACGTTGGAAGAACCGCCGGCCCACGTAATTTTCATTTTTGCCACAACCGAAAATCATAAAGTTCCCGCAACGATTCTTTCCCGCTGTCAGTGCTATGATTTTCGCCGGATTTCTCTTGCGGAAATCGCCGCGAATTTAGGCAGGGTTGCAGCCGCCGAAGGAATTCAAATCAGCCCGGCCGCGCTCATTTGGATTGCCGAAGCAGGTGATGGCAGTATGCGCGATGCCCAGAGTATTTTTGATCAGGTCATTTCCTACGCCGGCATGAATATCATCGATAAAGATGTGGAAGAAATATTGGGGCTGGTGGACCGTAAATATCTTTTTGTTCTTTCCGAAGCGGTATTGCAGCGAAATGCCGGCCAGTGCCTCAATATCCTCGAAGAAGCATACCTTGCCGGAATCGACATGAAGCATTTTTACCAGATGCTGTTGAAGCATTTTCGCAATTTGCTTTTGGTTAAAATTGCCGCTGATGGCAGTTCTTCCTTTGACATTGCTCCGGAACAAATTCAAAAACTGAAAAATCAGGTGCAGTCAGTATCGCGGGAAACATTGCAGCGCTATCTGGAAATCCTGATTAAAGAAGAAGATAGTTTCCGCCGCAGTCAGGAGGCGCGGATGAAACTGGAGACTGTCATTGTCGGGCTGGCTTATCTGGAACCAATAATTCCTCTGGGCGAAATTATTTCGACAATCGAAGCGCTCGAGCAAAAACTTCGCCAGGGTTTGCCGGTAAATGCCGGCAATAGCGAGCCGCAACTTTCAACAAGCAAGCCGGTCAAAGAAATACCGGCGAATTACAATGCTGGAATCAATATCGCCGGTGAAAATAATAATGGGGATACCCTCCTCAATCCCAATAAGCCAACCGGGAATCTGGAAACTCTTGGTGATGATTTGAAGAAATTTATCAAAAAGGAAAGCGCGATACTGGGAGCAAAAATCGATTCCGCGGAAATTTTAAGTTATGCAGACGGCTTGCTAACGCTGGGTTTTCCGAAGGGCTATCTTTTTCTGGAAAACATCAGCGAAAAATCTCAAAAGGAGCAATTGCAACAGATTGCCGGGAGTTTTTTTCAGGAAAATGTGACACTGAAAATTCAGATAAACAAGAATCAAAAAGTAAATGCCAGTGACAATAATGGACGCAGTAAGGCCAATAACATTAACGATATCAAACGCGAGGCAATGAACCATCCTATTTTACAAAAAGTTCTGGATGAATTTTCCGGCGCCGAGTTGGTAGAGATAAAACCACGAACTGATAAAAAACAGGGAGGATAGAAAGAGTGCAGAATTTCGGCGATATTATGAAGCAGGCAAAAAAGATGCAGGAGCGGATGGGTCAGCTTCAGCAGGAATTAGAGACGAAAACCGTCGAGGCTCAGGCTGGCGGCGGGATGGTGCGCGTTGTATTGAATGGCAAGTTTGAAATTGTATCACTGAAAATTGAAAAGGATGTAGTTAATCCTGAAGATATAGAAATGCTGCAGGATCTTATTGCCGCGGCAGTCAATGAAGGAATTCGTAAAGCGCAGGAAATGGCTTCTGCGGAGATGGCGAAAATTACAGGGGGGCTGAATATCCCCGGAATGGGGATGTAATGACACCGGAAAAAGTCCATGCCTCTGGAACTCATGTGCCCTTTAGGGTATTTTGCAATGTCATTCTAATAATGATAACTTTATTACTAATTAAGACTCTATCAAGGTATTTATGAAAGCATACGCCCAACCGATTAAACGCCTGATTTCCGAACTGGGTAAACTTCCAGGGATTGGTGAAAAAACTGCCGCAAGGCTGGCAAATTATATTTTGCGCGCTACACAAGACGATGTAAAAAAACTTGCGGAAAGTATTATTGAAGTTAAAAATAGAATTCGGCTCTGCCGGATTTGTTTAAACCCGACGGAAGAAGAGATTTGTTACATTTGTCATGATCCCGCGCGGGACCAAAGCATTATTTGTGTCGTGGAGGAGCCGGATGCCCTGGCGGCAATCGAAGAAAGCGGAGGATTTTACGGAACATATCATGTCCTGCACGGGGCTTTGGCTCCGCTCGATGGTATTGGCCCGGAAAATCTGCGCTTAGGAGAGCTCTCACAAAGGATCAATAAAGGTAAGGTTAAAGAATTGATTATTGCTACAAACCCTAATGTCCATGGTGAAGCAACGGCTCTTCTGATTACTCGAATGTTCAAGGATAATGACATTAAGGTTACACGGATCGCGATGGGCGTGCCCATGGGCGGCGATTTGAAATATATTGATAAGATGACGATTTCGAAGTCGTTGGAATTCCGTCGCGGCATGTAAGGATGACACCGGAAAAAGTCCATATGATGCGTTGCGCTTCCTCCTTCGGCGTTGCGGCGTATAACAAAAATACGCCTCACTTCTCAGGCCTCGCGCGCCTTGCCTCTGGATCTTTTTGCGATGTCATCAAGCAAAGGTTAGTGACTTTGTTGACAGCCGCTTTATCCTTCTGAAAGTGAAGTGATAATAAACAATTCTGGGCTTAGGAGGTGTTTTATGCGATTAAATGTAATATTGTCTATATTGATAATTTCAATATTTACCTTGGCTGTAAATAATGTACTTGCAGAAGAAAAAAGTTGTTCTGAAACTGAAGCCATGGCAGCAGAAGACGAAGCCTGTTCTTTAGAAAGCTGGCAAGATGTTTATAGTTCCTACAAAAAATACAGTCACTGTGATGATGGTGCCATCGGTGAAGGTTATTCTGATTCAATTACCAAATTGCTGGCAAACAATTGGGAGACATTAAAAGATTTAAAGAGATTTACTGACGCTGATAAAGATTTCTTGAAATTCATATTGAGACATATTAACGCATCGGCTGATTCTAAAGATATTCAAAAAGTTTATGATAATGCAAGCCAACGCTGCCCTAAGGATTCTAGCAATTTGTGCTCATTAATAAGAAAAGAAGCAGAAGATGCTCTCTGAAATCGTAATGGTATAGTGTCTTTGATGAATTTATCAATTTATGAATATGGAAATGACAGCTTGAAAATGGGCTCATTCCGGCTCAGAATCTTTTTTCGGGCATGGTGCCCGAAAAAATCTTCAATTCGCTTTTCATGAACCCATTTTCAATTTGTGCTTAGGCTGATACTCATAATTTAGCACTTTAACGGTTTTTAAAGAGTTTAGTCATTATGGTCATGGAAAAGAAAATCAAAAAAGCTTTGCGGCGGATCAATGTCGCGAAAATTACCAAAGCGGTAAAAAAACTTTTTATCGAAGCCAATATTGTGCTTGGTGATGATGTTGTTTGCGCGTTAAAAGATGCTTTGCCTCGCGAAGAATCCGCAACAGGCAAGCAGGTGCTGGAAAAAATCATCGAAAATGCAGATATCGCCTGCCGCAGCAAAATGCCTGTTTGTCAGGATACCGGCCTTGCTGTTCTTTTTATCGAAATCGGCCAGAATGTGCACATTGTCGGCGGGGATTTACGCACAGCGATTGAAGAAGGTGTGCGTCAGGCTTACGCCGATGGCTTCCTGCGCAAATCCGTCTGTGATCCACTCACCAGAAAAAATACCGGGGACAACACTCCGGCAATCATCCACATCGATATCGTTGCAGGCGACCAGCTGAAAATCATCGCCATGCCCAAAGGCGGCGGCTCTGAAAATGTCAGCACTGTAAAAATGCTTACACCGGCTGCGGGAATTGAAGGCATCAAAAAATTTGTTCTGGAAACGGTTGATCAAGCTGGCGCCAATCCCTGTCCGCCGGTAATAGTTGGAGTAGGCATCGGCGGATCACTGGAGCAAGCCTGCATTCTGGCCAAGAAGGCTCTCTTGAGACCTGTGGGCGAAGCAAATAGTAAAGATGGACGTCTGGCGAAAATAGAGTCAGAGCTCTATACGGAGATTAACAAATTGGGTATTGGTCCGGGAGGCCTTGGCGGTAGAATTACAACTATGGCGGTCAATGTCGAAATGATGCCTTGTCACATCGCCTCGTTGCCAGTGGCTATCAATATCCAATGCCATGTAGCGCGGCACAAGGAATTTATAATATAAAAATAACTCTGATAATTGTCATTCTGGCGAAGGCCGGAATCCAGGAAATTATAAATGGGAATCCAACGCAAAATCAATACACCTTTAACCGACGAAGTCATTGCGACGCTGCATGCTGGCGACATGGTCCTGCTGAGCGGCGAAGTCTATACTGCCCGCGACGTGGCTCACAGGCGTATGTACGAAGCTCTGCAAAAAGGTGAAGCGCTGCCGATTGATTTGCAGGGTGCGGTGATTTTTTACGCGGCGCCTACTCCTACTCCCGTAGGCAAGGTGATTGGCTCCATCGGACCGACCACTAGTTACCGGATGGATGCCTTCACGCCGAAACTAATTGAACAAGGCCTTAAAGGAATGATCGGCAAGGGCAATCGTTCACCCGAAGTAGTGGAAGCGATCAAGCAATACAGAGCGGTTTATTTTGGTGCGATCGGCGGAGTAGCCGCTTTGACTGCAAAGTGCGTAAAAAAGGTTGAGCTGATAGCCTACGACGACCTGGGGCCGGAGGCAATTAGTAAACTGACGGTCATGGAATTGCCGGTCATTGTTATTAACGATACTGCCGGTCATGATTTGTACGCCGAGGAGCAAAAGAAATGGCGCATCATTGCTTAATTATTAGCTATTTTCTGGCAAGTTAATAATTATTGACAGAAAAACACTAATATATTAGGAAAAACTTGTTATTTTCATTTTAACCGATGAATAAACAATCCAGTTAGGGAGATGTAGATAAATGATAGAAGTTAGATGGCATGCTCGGGGCGGCCAGGGGGCGGTGACGTCGGTGGAACTGCTTGCCGTGGCGGCCATCGGCGCGGGAAATTATGCTCAGGGATTCCCCAGTTTCGGTCCGGAAAGAAGAGGAGCACCTATTGCCGCTTTCAGTCGTATTGATCAAAAGAGAATCAAAGTCCGTTCAGGAATATACGAGCCTGATGTTGTGATCGTGCTGGACGCAAGTTTGATTAGCCTGGTGAACGTCATCGACGGTTTAAAGCCTGGTGGAAAGTTGATTGTGAACACGCCGAAAACTCCGGAGGAAATCAAAAAAGAGCTTAACTTTAACGGTATTGTAGCCACTGTTGACGGTACCGGCATCGCGCGTAAGGAAATGGGAGTGCCTATTGCTAATACGACGATGATTGGAGCGCTATTGAAGGTTATCGGTGTTATGGGACTCGAGGCGATGAAAGAAGCAGTGGAACACCGGTTTGGCAGAATAGCACAGAAGAATTTAACGGCCATGAAAAGGGCCTACGAAGAAATTAAAATCAGCAATTAAGAGGAATTAAAATCATGACAAAGAAAAAAGGCTTGGCTACCTGGCAGGAAATTACAACCGGTTGCGTTGTTTTCGAACCGGGAAGCGCCAGCGAATATCATACGGGAAGCTGGCGGGCGCAAAGACCTGTCTGGAACGATGCAAAATGCATCAAATGTGGTATCTGTTATGTGTTTTGTCCGGAAGGCTGTGTTCAGCAAAGCGAAGATGGTTTTTTCAAGGCAAATTTGGATTACTGCAAAGGGTGCGGTATTTGTGCTCATGAATGCTGGCCCCGGGCGATAACAATAGTGGAGGAAAAATAAGCATGGCAAAGCGCGTTGGAATGGAAGTGGCAGTTGCCGTGGCGGAAGCAGTGGGGCAGTGCGATATTGATATGGCGGCCGTTTATCCCATTACACCCCAATCGCATATTGCCGAACATCTCTCCGAGCTTGTGGCAGATGGAAAAGTTAACGCGGAATTCGTCACAGTGGAATCAGAACATTCGGCGATGAGCGCGGTAATTGGTGCGTCCGGCACCGGAGCACGTGTGTACACGGCAACAAGCTCTCAGGGTTTGATGTTGATGCACGAACTCCTGCCCATTGCTTCGGGCATGAGGTTGCCGATTGTCATGGGCATTGCCAATCGTGCCGTTTCCAGTCCTTTAAATATTTTAAATGATCATTCTGATATTATGCCGCAGCGCGATTCCGGCTGGATTTCTCTTTTTGTGGAAAACGGCCAGGAAGCGGTTGATTTATCTATTCAGGCTTTCAAGATTGCCGAACATAAAGATGTCTTGCTGCCGGTGTGTGTCAATATTGATGGTTTTCAATTAACGCACATGGTGGAACCTTTGGAATTACCCGATCAGGAGCTGGTGGATAAATTTCTGCCACCGCGGGTGCCCTATGCCACGCTGCATCCTTCCAAACCGGTAACAATGGGCGCTTTTGCCATGTCCGATTATTTTACGGAAATGATGAAAGCAAAAGACGAAGCGCTGAAAAATTCCAAGAAAGTAATTCTGGAAATCTGGGATGAGTGGGCAAAAATGTTCGGACGCGTCTACAAGCCGGTGGAAACATACAAAGCCGAGGACGCGGAAATTCTTATGTTAACAATGGGCTCCATGGGCGAAACGGCGGAAATGGCTATTGATGCATTGCGAGCAAAAGGTGTTTCCGCGGGCCTGATTAAGCTTCGACTCTGGAGACCTTTCCCTTTTGAAGAAATCAAAGCAGCGGTAAAAAGCGCGAAGAAACTGATTGTCACCGACCGAGCCGTTTCTTTCGGCGGTCCGGGGGGGCCTGCTTTTTCGGAAATCAAGTCGGCTCTTTATCATGAAGCGCATCGTCCGGCTATTTACAATTACATTATCGGACTGGGCGGACGTGATGTAACCGTAAAAGATTTTATCGGCATGTTTGACAAAGTAATCCCATACGATGCTGAAAAAGCTGTGGATACTTATGAATTTTGGGGAGTGAGAGAATCATGAATATTGTAGAAAATTTTGATTTATATGCCCCGCGGCTGATTAACAAAAAAGAATTATTGTCTGCCGGCCATCGTGCCTGCACAGGCTGTGCCGAGGTACTGGCTGTGAGGCTGATGTGCAAGGCACTTGGTGAAAATACCGTGATTGCTTCTGCGACCGGCTGTATGGAAATTGTGTCGAGTATGTATCCGACAACGGCCTGGGAGGTTCCCTGGATTCACGTGGCTTTTGAAAACGCGGCGGCAGTAGCCGCTGGCGTGGAAGCAGGCCTCAAGGGATTGCGCAAAAAAGGAAAGATCGATGACCGCTATATCAAGGTGGTTGGCATGGCCGGCGACGGCGGGACGATGGATATCGGCATGCAGGCGCTCTCCGGTGCGATGGAACGCGGCCACGATATGCTATTTGTCTGCTTTGACAACGAAGCTTACATGAATACAGGCATTCAGCGTTCCAGCGGCACACCGATGGGAGCTTCCACTACAACCGCACCGGCGGGTAAAGTCAGTTCCGGGCAGAAAACCTGGAAAAAGAATATGCCGGAAATCATGGTTGCTCACGGCGTGCCTTATGTGGCAACAGCCTGCCCTAGTTATCCGCTGGATTTTATCCGAAAGGTGGAAAAGGCCAAAAGCATCAAAGGACCTTCTTACATTCATTGTTTCTCCGTATGTCCGACTGGCTGGCGTTGTGGTTCTCATTTAGCAATTGCCATGGGTCGTCTGGCTGTGGAATCCGGGGTTTTCCCACTGTATGAAGTGGAAAACGGTAAATATAAAGTGTCTTCGGAAATGCCGAAAAAATTAAAGCCGGTCAAAGATTATTTCAAGGCGCAGGGCCGCTTCCGTCATCTGGGTGAAGAAGAAATTAAAATAATTCAGCACAAAGTAGAAAGCGAATATCAGAAGATATTGGACAAAGCCAAATACCTTAAGGCCTGGGATTGAAAAATAGGGGGAACCCTTCAAGAATATTGAGGTGAATCAATAATGGAAAAAACCAGTGATATTGCGGGAAAAACAAAAGAAATTGTCAAGAAACACGGAGGGAATAAAAGCTCCCTGATTGCCATTTTGCAGGAGATTCAGGGAGCATTTAATTACCTTCCCCAAGAAGCCCTTAAGGCCGCAGGTAATGCGCTGGGAATTCCCGCCAGCCGCATTTACGAAGTGGCTACTTTTTATAACGCTTTCAGCCTGAAACCGCGTGGTGAACACATCGTTAAAATTTGTATGGGAACAGCCTGTCATGTACGCGGCGCTTCCGCTATTCAGGATAAGATGGAACGAACCATCGGCATAAAGCCGGGCGAAACCAGTGCTGATAAGAAATTTACACTCGAAACAGTTAACTGTGTGGGCGCCTGTGCCCTTGGCCCCGTTGTGGTCATCGATACAGAATATAACGGACAAATGACAATGGCCAAGGTGGATAAAATTATCGGAAAGCTGAAGGAGGGGGCGCAACAATCATGATAAAAATTAATGACGCCAAGGCCTTGCGCCAAATTCAAAACCAAATCAAGGAAAGCTACGATCCGCAGAAAAAGCTGGTGACGATCTGCGCCGGTACCGGTTGCCGCGGCTATGACTGTATCCGAGTTAAAGAGGCGCTGGAAGCGGAAATTTCGAAACAAAATATCAATGTGGAAATTCGCGCGACCGGTTGCTTCGGTTTCTGTGAAAAAGGCCCGCTAATTGTTGTCCATCCGCAGAAGATTTTTTATCAGCAAGTTAAGGAAAAAGACGTTGCTGATATTGTAACTAAAACTGTGATGCAGGGCGAGGTCATCGAAAAGCTGCTCTATCGTGATCCGGTCAGCTCCGAAACGGTGATGAAAGAAGAGGATGTCCCCTTCTATAAGAAACAGAAACGTCTTGTTTTTGGTTCCAACGGTATTATAGATCCTACGCTGATCGAATCATATCTGGCCATCGGCGGCTATTCCGCGCTGGCCAAAGCACTAAGCGAAATGAGCCCCGAGGGGATTATTGATGAAATTAAAAAGGCCTCTCTGCGAGGACGAGGCGGCGGCGGATTTTTAGCCGGCAATAAATGGGAAGGTTGCCGTAAAGCGCACGGGTCCCCTAAATACATCATTGCTAACGGTGACGAGGGAGACCCCGGAGCCTATATGGATCGCAGCCTCATGGAAGGTAATCCACACAGTATCATTGAAGGCATGATTATCGGCGCATACGCTATCGGCGCAAACGAAGGCTATATCTATGTGCGCAATGAGTATCCTCTAGCGGTTTTGCACCTGACCATGGCAATAAGCAGCGCCAGAGAATCCGGACTTCTGGGAAAGAATATTCTGAACAGCAATTTCAATTTTGATGTATCCATCAACAAAGGTGGCGGCGCTTTTGTCTGCGGCGAGTCTTCAGCCCTGTTTGCCTCCATTGAAGGACGCGCTGGTGAACCACGCGCCAAATATATTCACGCCGTGGAAAAAGGCCTGTGGGATAAGCCCACTGTGCTCAATAATGTCGAGACCTGGGCGAACGTTCCTTTGATTATCAATCAGGGCGCGGATTGGTATGGCTCCATCGGCACAGAAAAAAGCAAAGGAACCAAAATATTCTCCCTGGTCGGGAAGATCAATAACACGGGACTCATCGAAGTCCCCATGGGTATTACGCTGCGGGAAATCGTTTATGATATGGGCGGTGGTATTCCTAAAGGACGAAAATTCAAAGCCGTGCAAACCGGCGGGCCATCCGGAGGTTGCATCCCCGAGAGTTTGCTTGATCTGCAGGTTGATTTCGATAAGCTTTATGAAGTCGGCTCCATGATGGGTTCGGGCGGCATGATAGTAATGGACGACCGTTCCTGCATGGTTGATGTGGCTAAATACTTCCTGGCCTTTCTGCAGGAAGAATCCTGCGGCAAATGCGTTCCCTGTCGCGAAGGTGTCCGCCGGATGAGAGAAATTTTGGAAGACATTTGCGCCGGCAAGGGAAAAGAAGGAGATATCGATCTTCTGGAAAAAATGTCACAGGCGATTGCCGACGGCTCTCTGTGTGCGCTGGGCGGCAGTGCTCCCAATCCGGTGCTCAGTACTATTAAATATTTCCGGGAGGAATATGACGCACACATCAAAAATCACCGCTGTCCTGCGGGTGTCTGCAAGGCGCTGATTACCTACAGTATTGATCCGGAAAAGTGCACCGGCTGCGGTCTGTGCATCAAAGTCTGCCCCACACAGGCAACCAGCGGAGAAAAGAAGAAAGCCCATACAATTAATAATGATCTTTGCACCAGATGCGGCGCATGTATTGAGAGCTGCAAATTTGATGCGATAAACGTTGAGTAAAGGTAGGATAAATCATGGTAAATTTGATTATTGACGGCAAAAATGTAACAGCTAAAGAAGATACGATGCTGCTGGAAGCAACCCGTGCCGCGGGAATTAATATCCCCACTCTGTGTGCACATGAATCAGTATCACGCTCCGGTTCCTGCAGGCTCTGCGTCGTAGAAATTAAAAAGGGAAACCGGACGCGGATCGTCACATCCTGTCTTTATTCCGTGGAAGAAGGTCTGATTGTGGACACAAAAAGTGAAAGGGTGCAGAATGTCCGCCGCCTGGTTATGGAATTACTGCTGGCACGTTGCCCAGAATCTGATGTGCTGCAAAAACTCGCCAAAGAGATTGGTGTTGATATTCAACCCCGCTTTGTGGCGGATCAGGATAAGGGAAAGTGTATTCTTTGTCGTTCCTGCGTACGCGTATGCGAAGAAGTTGTCGGTGTCAGCGCGATTGGTATGTCGGCGCGCGGCTCTCATAAGACGGTTGGCCCCCCATACAATGAGAATTCAGACGTTTGCATCGGTTGTGGCGCGTGTGCCTATGTTTGTCCCACCGGTCATATTGAAATGCTCACCACGGGCGATAAGAGAAAGGTATGGGGACGCACATTCAAAATGAAAACCTGTGATACCTGCGGCCGTTACTTCGCTCCCGTGGATCAACTGAAATATATAAGTAAAAAGACCGGGGTTCCGCTTAAGGAACTGGCCATTTGCATGGATTGCCGGTAAAATTTGTTCCCCAATAGTCCCGCTTTCAGCGGGATCGGTATAGTCCGCCGCGGCGGACTGAGGAGCCAGAAAATTCAAGAGCCCAATTTGACATGAGTTGGGCTCTTTTTTTAGTGCTATGCCGTACCATTTATATGTTTTACAAGACAGGTAGAGGGTGTGAGGAGATAAAAAAATTATCGCAGCAATGAAGAACACTTGACTTTATTTCCAGCATGTGGTTTTTTTCAGCTTACAATCTAATCGCAGTGACAATTCTAAGTATCAATTTTGGGGGTTTCAATGAAAACCGTCCAGATAAAGGGGAAGGTCGCCTGTATTAGATGGCTGAAGATTAAAAATCGGCCGTCCCCGTTATGTATTATCTTTAAGTGGTTTCTTTATTGCCTGATTTATAATAGTTCGTTGATTTGCCGCGCACCTCCCTAAAATAATATCAGCTTGTTTATGTTGTTTGTTATCTGTTTTGAAATTACTTAAAATATAATTTAAAAAATTATGATAAATTCGGAGGAAATATGAAATCCAAGTGGTTATTAATTATTGCGCTTCTATTGATTATAGGCGGCGGTTTATTGGCCTATTTTATTCAGACAGGCGGACATACAATTAAAATACAGGATATTCGTTTCAAAGCATCCAATGGTAAAATGGTCAGTGCTTTGTTGTACATTCCCCCTGGTGTCACCAAAGAGAAACCTGCTCCGGGTATTGTTGCAACTCACGGATACATCAATTCGCGGGAAACTCAGGATGGTTTTACGATTGAATTTGCCCGCCGCGGCTATGTAGTTTTAGCGGTCGATCAGCCCGGACACGGTTTTTCTGATCCGCCGGCATTTGCCAATGGTTTTGGCGGTATGGATACGTTAAAATATTTGAGAACGTTGGATATTGTCGATCCTAAAAATATCGGATTAGAAGGCCATTCAATGGGCGGATGGGCATCCGTTGTTGCCGCTGGTGTAAATCCTGATGGCTATAAATCGATAGTATTGACAAGTTCATCAACGGGAACTCTTGGGATACCTGAAGGAACAGCAACTTTTCCACATAACATGGCGGTGATATTGTCTTCATACGACGAGTTTTCCAAATTAATGTGGGATGCGCCAATTCCAATGGATATCGTTAAAACTGATAAGCTGAAGAAAGCTTTCGGAACCACCCAAAACGTGGAAGTTGGCAAACTTTATGGTTCCATTGAGGCGGGCACGGCGAGAAAACTGTATATGCCGAAGATGAACCATACCCGGACGCACTTTTCTGCTGAAGCCATCGGTGATGCAATTGAATGGATGCAATTGACGCTGAAAGGCGGGAAAGATATTCCGGTGACCAATCAGATTTGGTGCTGGAAAGAGATCGGGACGTTTATTGCCCTGATCGGCATGATCCTGCTTATTTTCCCGGTAGGACAGCTTCTGCTACAGACCAATTTCTTCAAAACGCTCAACGAAGTTACTCCGGAACCAAAAACCGCTAAAGGCTTCGGCTGGTGGGTGGCGGCGATAATAACCATTCTTCTTCCGATACCGGCTTATCTGTGGGCTTGGACAGCTAACCCTTATAACAGTAAAGGACTTCCAGAGACAAGTTACCTCTTTCCGCAGCACATTACTACAACCATCATGTTCTGGGCATTGGCTGTAGGGGTGATTTCCCTTGTTTTGTTTCTACTTTGGCATTTCCTTTCCAACCGGAAAAAAGGTTCGTCTTTTGTTAATTATGGTTTAACCTGGAAAGATAAAGGGACGGATTGGGGGAAAATCGGGAAATCATTTCTGCTGGCGGCGATTATTTGTTTTACGGCATATCTGACGCTGGCCATATCCGGCTGGGTGTTCACAACCGATTACCGCTTATGGGTATTTGCAATAAAACCAATGACTATTTTGCATTTCCGCATCTTTTTGAGCTACCTTATCCCGTTCATAGGTTATTTCCTCATTCTGGGGCTCTGTCTCCATGGAGAATTGCGCTGTGGCGAGAAGGCAGCATGGAAAGAAACGGTTATAAATGTGATTCTGTTGCTCACAGGGTTCATTATATTCCTGCTGTTACAATATATTCCCCTTTTGGGCGGCGCCACACTAGCTATACCTGATGCGCATCTCCCGACCATAGTATTGCACCAGTTTCTTCCTGTCTTTACTATTGTGGCTCTGGTTTCAACATATTTTTATCGTAAGACCGGGCACATATACACAGGCGCATTTCTCTGCGCCATGCTGGTTACATGGATTTTAGTCGCTGGGACGGCAACGCAATTCGCATTTTAATATTTTGTTTTTCACCTGAAACCTGCAGGGTCATTCTCTCATTAACACGGGGGCATGGCCCTGCAAGCCATTAAAAATATACATCGGTAAGATTTAGTTTTATTTGCAGTTTTGTTTTTTTAAGTGAGAAAGATTTGTTCGATTTTGCCGCGGTCGATTTTTCCGGTAGCTGCTCTGGCTATAGAGGAAACAATTTTTATCCGGCGAGGCATCGCATAAGGTTCAAGTTTTTCCAGCATCATTTTTTTCAACTGAATTTCGTTTAATTTACAAGCAACTACAGCGGCAATAACGCTTTCACGGCCTTTTTCCGCAGGCAAAGCGATAACCAGCGCGTCAATTACGGTCGGCAAGGTCAGTATCTTGTTTTGCACATCCAGAAGATCCACTCTTTTGCCGGCAACCTTGACAATACCATCAGCTCGCCCCAGAAGAATAAAGCGATTGCCTTTATCCGGTTGAACTTCATCCCCGGTCACGCAGAATCCCTCAGCATCCTTTTCCATTTCCGCCGAAATAAATGGAGATTTTATAGATAGTCTTTTCCCGGAAATTTTCCATGAGACCACGTTGGCAGGCTTCCAGCTTTCAGTATGTTCACTGATGCTGCGTGCGGCTATGCCACCTGTCTCCGTAGAACCGAAAATTTCTGTTATTCCCAGTCCGGTTTTATTCTGGAAGTGAATGGCATCGGAACGGTTCAAAACACCGGAAGAAGAAAAAGCCACTTTCAATGAAGGCGCGGATAAATTATCGACCCTGAGGGAACGATAGTGAATTGGCACACTGACCAATACTGTCGCTTTGTGCTTATTGGTTGTGGAGATTATTTCCTGAGGGAATGTATAGATGTCCGATAAAACTTTAGCCTGAGCGACAAACGGGACTAAAACGGAAAAAAGCAATCCGTAGATATGGTAAGGTGGTACTGTTGATACAAATAAATCTTTGGCCGACAGATCAAATTTTTCCTTCAAATAAAAAGCTTCAGCGAACAAATTACGTGGTGATTTTGACCAGACCTTTGGTTTTCCCGTTGATCCTCCGGTAAAAAGTTGGAGAAACGGCTCATCTGGATCGCGGATTTCTTCCGGATCAATATCGGATATTTTACCGGCAAGCGGGGTAATTATTTCCACACCGGCAGGCATTTCTTCGGGGTGGTCGGCGATGGCGGCGTTAAATCCGACGGCATCATACATTTCAGCTAAAGCATGTGCGGAGAATGCGTAAGGAAGAATCAACTGGCACGATCCGGCAAGTGATGCCAGAATACAGGCGGCGATGACAGATTTATTTTCAGTGCAAAGACAAAGAGTATTTTCTTCGCCACGTCTCGATAGAGTTTTTTTCAGGCCTGCGGCCAACTCGAAAATCTCTCCATAGGTATATCCGGAAAAGGTAAAATCCTTCTGGCAAAGAGTTTTAGAGGGCGCCAAAATTTTTTTATATGAATTAATAAAATGATCTTTTTTTGTGTCAGCCATGTTTTAGGTAAATTTCTCTAAACAATTTTATTCTTTTTAGCGGAAAAAAAGAAAAAAATCAATGCTGGTTTTTATATAATCAGGATATATGATTAAGATAAATTAGCTGAAATCAAAAAATAAGGATGATTTTTGTTGACTTATTTGCGGTTTTCTCATTAGTTTGTTAAAAAATTTTGAGAATATGCGTATGTTTAACATTGAAGATTATATTCCCCATCGTGGGCCGATCCTGATTATCAGTGAAGTGATTGAGATAAATGAAGAATCCGCGATTACCGGAGCCGTGGTAAAATCTAGCTGGCCTCTTTATGATGGTAATGCGGTAAATTCACTGGTTTTAATAGAAGCTATTGCCCAAACTGCTGCTTTGGTAGAAGGTTACGAGAAGAAAAAGCAGGGGAAGGCCGGCGTTAAAGGTTGGCTTGTCGGTATTAAAAGCGCGGAGTTTAAGCAGGCAACGCTCCCAGTGGACACCAAGGTGGTTATAACAGTCAAAAGCCTGTATTCATTTGATAATTATGGGGTTATTGAGGGAACGGTTAAATCCGGTGAAGATTTGTTAGCTGTAGCGGTTCTTCAGGCCTTGCGCATGGATGATAATATTTTGAAAATATTTTAAGGAGTGTAATAAGAAAATGGATGAGAAAAAAGTAGCAATAATTACAGGCGCAAGCCGCGGTATCGGCCGCGCGACAGCCGTAGAGTTGTCAGCGGCAGGTTATTTCGTGATTATAAATTATAATTCTAATGAAGCGGCGGCAACCGAAACACTAAAGCAGGTCCAAGCCGCAGGTGGAGACGGAGAAATTATTAAGTTTGATGTTGCTAATCATGATCAGACTAAAGATGCTATTAGCTCTATTGTTAATCGCCATAAAAATATTCAAGTACTCGTTAACAATGCCGGGATTAATGCGGATGGTCTTTTTCTCCTGATGGGTGAGGAAGAGTGGAGCTCTGTGATCGATACTACACTCAAGGGTTTTTATAATGTCACCAAGCCAATACTTCGCGAAATGATCAGACGAAAATGTGGTTCTATTGTTTCGGTTTCTTCAGTATCGGCATTGATGCCGAACCGCGGGCAAACAAATTACGCAGCGGCCAAAGCCGGGCTAAATGCCGCCTCCCGTGCCCTGGCAACGGAAGTAGCGCGCTTTAACATTCGAGTCAATGTTGTTGCTCCAGGTCCGATTGAAACTGATATGCTTGCCAATGCTCCTATTTCGGAAATTAAAAAAGTAATTCCGATGGCGCGGATAGGAAAACCACAAGAAGTATCCCGCGTCATCCGGTTTTTATGTTCTGACGATGCTTCCTACATTACGGGGCAAGTGATATCTATTAACGGTGGTATGTGTTGATGCGTACTGACCGGACTTTGCACAGATATTTTTGCATTTTAGTTTGTTCCCTTTTAATTTTGAGTCTCTCTATTGCGGCGTTAGCAGACAGCTTTGAACAATTGCGCAAGGATTCAGCCAATATCAAGACCATCAAAGCCCGTTTTGTCCAAAAAAAGTTTATGAAAATATTGGCCAAACCTCTTATTTCGGAAGGCCGGTTTTATTATATTGCTCCAGATGCTTTTCGCTGGGAATATCTGAAACCTTTGAGGAGCGTCGTTATTGCCTACAAAGGCGACACCAGACGATACATTTTTTCCGGTGGGAAGATGATTGAAGATAAATCAGGCGGCGCACAGGCAATGAAGATCGTGTTGGGTGAGGTTACGGGTTGGATGAGCGGGAAATTTGACCAGAATCCGTCATTTACTGCAACTCTGAAAGAAGGAACAAATACCCAGATCACGCTGATACCGGTCGGGAAAAGCATGTCTGGGATGATTGAAAAAATAGAAATCACCGTTTCCAAAAAAGCGGCAGCGGTTAAATCGGTAAAAATTATCGAAAATGCCAATGCCTTTACCCAGATTGATTTTACCGACGTCGAAACCAATAAAGTAATCAGCAGCGCAGTATTTCAGGATGTTCAATGAAATGTATTCACCTGTTTATAGCTATAGTTTTTCTTGCTTCCTGCCAGACAATGCCCGTAATTAATCCACCAATGTTTCCGGCAGTCCAAAAGAACTTAACCTGTCCGTCTCCTTTTTTAAAGGAAAAATATCAACTGATACATGCAATTGAGATAAATACTGCGGGCAATGCTCAAGGCGCAATTATCGGCATAACTGTGGCCGATCCTTCCACTCGTTTTGTTTCCTGCGCAATTATGACCGCGGAAGGTATGGTGCTGCTAGAAGCTGAAACTGATGCAGAAAAGCTGAGTGTCCATCGGGCACTGCCGCCTTTTGATTCCGGCGATTTTGCCAAAAACATGATCGACGACATTAAACTTATTTATTTCCCTCCACAGGGATTGATGCAGAAGAAAGGAAATCTTCCCGACGGATCAACTGCCTGCCGTTGGCAGGAAGAAAATGGTGATTTCATTGATGTGATTGCCAGCAAACCGGAAAGCACAGAAATTAAAAAATACTCGGCGGGCGGCAGTTTGAAGCGTCACATAAAGCTCACACAGACGGAGGAAAATGCCTATTCAAGCATCGAATTGAGGGGAAGTGAAATAATAAACTACACGCTACTCATGACTCTTATTGAGGCCCAACCGGTAAAAAGTGCATTGCCGGGAAAAGAAAAATTAAAGGTAAAGAATAATGAGAAATCCTATAGAAGGTAAAAATATAGTCATTATCGGTTCCGGTGTGGGCGGTTTGAGTGCCGGGATAATTCTATCGCTTTTGAATTACTCTGTGACCGTAGTGGAAAAAAATCCGCTGCCCGGTGGACTTATGCGCTCTTATCGCCGTAGCGGAATTGATTGCCCTGTAGGTGTGCACTATGTCGGAGCGCTGGGCGCAAAAGAGCCTCTGGGCAAAATGTTTCGTATTTTGGGCATACCGGTAGAAGAACTATTTTCCCGCATGGGACAGGGAGGCATAATCGACCGTTATATTCTTGATGATTTTGTTTTCGATCTGCCGGTAAGTATTGACGCTTTCGAAAAAAACCTGAAAAGAGCTTTTCCCGCGGAAACTATGGCGCTGGACGTATTTCTGAAAAATTTACGCGAGATCGCCAGGCGTATGCTGGATCCGTCATTTTTGCTCAATCAGGGCGATCCATTTCAAAATATGGATTTCTTCCAGCCGATGGGAGAATTTTTAGATAAACTTGATGCTTCTGCCGATTTGCGAGCGGTACTGGCTGTGTCCTGCCAACTTATCGGTGTTGAGTTAGCCCAATGTCCAGTGATTTTTCATCACATGGTTTTGGCCGGTTATTTATTTTCTTCATGGAGGTTAAAGGTAAGCGGCAGTACAATGGCTGATGTTTTTACGCGGCGTTTTCAAGAATTGGGAGGAAAACTCATTGTAAATGATGGCTGCGAAAAAATAATATTGGATGAGGGAGAAGTAGCAGGGGTAAGACTGGCCTCAGGAATCAATCTTGGGGCGGATACAGTTGTCGCTACTGTGCATCCGAAAATATTGCTCAATCTGCTGGAGCCGAATGCGCTGAAGAGTTCTTATCGGCAACGTATTGTAAACCTGAAGGAAACGGAAGGAGTTGTTGCCGTTCAGATCAGCGTTGATGCGTCCGCGCATCCCGAGATCGATCATAATATTTACCAGCGTTATGCCGACGAAAAAGGACTGATAAAGGAGGGGATATTTTATCAATTGCGGCAGAGCAATGATAAAGGCTCAAATTTAATTTCCAGTTTCACGAGATCAATGTACAGTGAATGGAGCAAGTGGGAAAATACAATTTCCGGCAAGCGCGGTAAAGACTACGAAGAAAAAAAACTAAGCATTGGGCAAGAACTTTTGCAAAAAGCCAACGAAGTATTTGGCGGCCTGAAAAACGCCCGGATACTGGATGTGTTTACGCCTTTGACCCTGCGGGATCATGTGAATTGCCCTGAAGGCTCCTGTTACGGCGTCCTGCGCTCGTCAGGACAATTGCTCAAAGTTGCCTCCTTAAGTAAACCACCCATATCCGGTTTATTTCTCGCGGGGCAAAACGCTGTGGCACCGGGAGTATTAGGAACTATCCTCGGTTCCTTTAATGCTGTGAGGCAAATTATCGGAGCTTCGCGCTTTGCCCAGGAGATTAAATGGGAAGTGTAATGCTGGACTTAGCAGGTATTTTATGCTAGTTTTTATAATTATTTCAGCCAAAATTGGAATTAGAAGCAATAATCAAATTCAGGGAGTTATAACCAAATAATGACACGTCAAGAGATTGAAAGGGAAGTTAAAAATATTTTTCAGCGGGAGTTTGAAGTTGAAAATCCTGAGATGGATGTGGACTTAAGAGAAGCGTACGCTTTTGACAGTATTGATGCTATCGAGCTTTTGCTGGAAATAGAAAAGTTTTTAGGTTCGGAACTTACTCAGGAAGAAAAGAAGCGAGCCATGGATATTCGCACGATGAATCAGATTTGCGACTATATTGAAAAACTTGCCGAGACCAGGAAAGTTGCGCCGGTGAAAAAATAATTTATGGAACGTAGAGTCGTTATTACAGCTTGTTCGGCGATAACGCCAATTGGTCATGGCAAAGATCAGATTGTCGAAAGCCTCTTGAAAGGCATCTCCGGCATCAAAACTTTACGCGAAGATCAATTGATTAGCCGTTTTATTCATTCCAAAGTTTACGGGACTGTAGATTATCCTGTTGATTATGATTTTAAACGGCAGTATCGCAAAACAATGGGGCCTGTGGCTTATTATGCCTGTCAGGTGGCCAAGGAAGTTCTGGAACAATCAGGTCTGCCTCAGGATTTTATAACTTCCGGAAAGATGGGAGTTGCTTTTGGTTCCATTCACGGTTCTCCTACCGTGCAGCGGGATATTTATAAGGTCTTTTTTGAAGCAAAGGATAAAACCGCATATCAGAGCATCGGTGCTGTTGATTACTTGAAATCAATGGTGCACACAACCGCCGTCAATATAACCAAGATGTTCGGTATCACCGGCAGGGTCATATCTTCGGGAACCGCATGTACAACAAGCAGCCAATCGATTGGCTATGGCTATGAAGCGGTCAAATACGGTCTGCAGGAGGCCATGCTGTGCGGCGGTGCTGATGAATACGATACAATCACTGTAGCCGTTTTCGATAATTTACTTGCCTGCTCCACAGCTTTTAATTCCGAGCCGCACCGCACACCGCGTCCCTTTGATAAATTACGTGACGGACTTGTGGTGGCCGAAGGAGCAGGCGCGGTAATGCTGGAAGAATATGAGTTTGCCAAAAAACGCGGCGCTAATATCCTGGCCGAAGTCATAGGCTTTGCCTGCAACAACAACGGCGGTGATTTGATTCTGCCCAATCTGGACGGTATAACAAAGACGCTTACGCTTGGTGTGGAAAACGCAAGGATTAACGCTCAGGATGTGGATTTAGTAAGTGCTCACGCCACCGCCACGAAAATGGGAGATATTATCGAAGCGCAGGCAATCAGCGCTATTTTCGGGAATAATCCTTATGTTGTTGCCCCAAAGAGTTACATGGGCCACACAATGGCCGCTTGCGGCGCCATTGAAACTATTCTTTCTGTTTATATGATGCAGGATGGATTTATTGCGCCAACGATTAATCTGGAAGAAATTGACGAGCGCTGCGCCATGATTAAACATGTGCAAAATGTTCTGGATGAGCCTGTGAAAATCGCAGCTATACAGAATTTCGCTTTTGGCGGCGTCAATACTATTGTGCTGATAAGGAAATTTTCCTGAGATCAAAATGCCCCCAATAAAAATCTTCCAAAATACATCAGCTTTCCTCATTACTTTACTTATATGGGTTTATTTCCTTTTCGACTCTGCAGTAATTTTTCTTTTTGGTCACATACCGGCGTATTTATTTTCTAAAAATCGTGCCAGGGCTTTTCAGAATTTAAGCTATATTAACATGAAGAACTTTTTTGCCTTGACGCGTTTTTTGATTCCTCGCACAAAATTTAAAATTCAAGATGAAGTTAGACAAATTAAGTCCTCAGTTGTTATTTGTAATCACTTGTCCTATCTTGACCCGATTTTGCTCACTTCAATTTTTAAGCGGCAGTGTACTATCGTTAAAAGCACTTTTTTCCATGTCCCTTTCTTTGGCTGGTTATTAAGAAATTCCTGCTACATGCCTTCGGAATCCAGCGAGGAAGAGGGGCAGACGATGGTCGAAAATCTGGAGAGCATCAAAGAGCATTTGGCGGCAGGCGGCAGTTTTTTTGTTTTTCCGGAAGGGACAAGAAGCCGCGATGGGAAACTTGCCTCTTTCAATAAAGGGGTGTTCAGCATTGCCCGTTACTGCAATGCCCCCCTGAAGCTGGTTTACATTAAGAATACTGATAAATTATTCAAGCCCGGGACTTTTTTGTTTAATACTCGCGATAATATCGAAATTTTGGTAGAATTGATCGGTTCGTTTACGCCGGACTACAAGAGTGATGTTTTTTCCATTTCCGCGGTAGCTAATGAGGTCAGGAATGTTTTTGAGCAAAGAACACGGAGGTGATTTATGGAACTACTGGAAGCAATATTGAAAAGACGCAGCATCAGGAAATTTACTGAAGATGTCGTGACCGATGAAGAACTAAAACAAATATTCGAAGCGGTGCGCTGGTCACCTTCGTGGTCCAATACGCAGGTTTGGGAGTTTATCGTCGTACGGAATAAATCAACTATAGAAAAAGTGGTCTCCACATATGTCGATAAAAATCCCGCCACAAAATGTTCGCTTGCCGCTTCCGCTTTGATCGTTGCCTGCGCAAAGACGGGTATTTCCGGCTGTTATGGCGGTCAGGAACTTACTTCAATTCATAACTGGTATATGTTTGATCTGGGCCTGGCCGTGCAGACTCTGTGTCTGCGTGCCCATGAGCTTGGTCTGGGAACAGTAGTTGTCGGTTTAATGAATCATGATGTTTGTAAGAAAGTATTAAGTGTTCCGGATGGCCACGAAGTTGTTGCTGTGATTCCGATTGGTAAGTCCGCCGTACCGCCCAGAGAGGGTCCCCCGCGTAAATCAGTCTCCGAGATGGTGTATATAAATGCTTTTGGCAAGCCAATGTTCTGATACCAATTCGATTTCTTCGGCTAACTTTGTTGGCAGCGTCGTCGGCGTCCTCAACGTATTTTCATATACGCCTCCGGCGCCTCCTCCTTACCGACTCGTTATCCTTTGAACTCGAAATGGTATGAGAATAGATTGCTGAAATATTTTGGCTATAAAAAATGTTTTGAATGATAAGCTACCATCGTCCGTATTGACTGGCGATTCCTAGTGCATGATGTTATGATTTGCAGACAATAGTAGGCTATAATACAAGGAATTTATAAGCAGGATGAAACGTTATGAAATTATATTTTAAAAATAATCGTCCACTTTCCAGATATGCTGCTATTGGTGGTGTTGTATTTTTTGTATTCTCAATCATAACATTCTATAGAATATTTAGCTTCCCACGTGTCGATAGCCCCAGTTCTACAGATAGCATTGCCTATGTATTTGCTTTTATTTATTCTGTGCTAATTTCTATAGGTGGCTCTATATGTGGAATAGCAATCGGTAAAACCATTGAATTTCTAACCTCAAGATTGTCTAAAGGTAGTAAAAGATTTTTTATATCAAGCTTGTTACTACTCATATCGATGTTATTTCTTTCTTATTTTATTTCAACAGCATGTTTTGAGATAGCTGTAAAGCAAAGCGATGAATGGAATAAACAAAATTCTTTAGGCGTTAAGCTTGATAGAGGAGTAATTGAAAGGGTTAATATAAAAAAATTTAAAGTCCACTTAGATAAATATGATTTAAAGCTCAATTATAAGCATGTAATTGGTTATATAGGTGGCGAACATTTTAAAAGTGTAAATCAGTTTGTATGGAATGAAAAATTACGGTCGATATATTTCGACAAGACAAACAAAATATTCATTAAAGACGATGATGATACTATATTAATTGAACATAACCTTAGTGGTTATAATTATATTATTGGGATATCCTATATAATTTACCCTCTGAATACAAAAGACTGCTATTTATTTATCTTGTCTAGATTAAGGGCGACTTCACGTCAATCTTTACTCTCTGTATTTAATAGTTCGGCAGCTTTAGTATATGAAGAGCTTATCGAAGCCAGCAATATAATTGAAATTGTAGAAACTAATGAAAAAGAGAAAGTCATCATTATCGGCAATATTCAACCTGTATATAATAAGGAACCATATGTGTATTTGCACGATTTTTATTATAGATTAAAAACAAATTAGGGAATATTTTATTGCTTGTAAGACTTTACCTATATCTTTAAAATTTCCCCTGCCTTACTTATCCGGTTCAAACTGATTTTTTGCTGACCAGAATGACGGCAAATGGCGCAATAAGTAGATGAGGCTTTTGCGGTGCTGCCAGAGTCGTTTACGGAATTTCCCGCGCCAGGCAGTATCGGAATAAAAGCGTTTAACATGTTCGTTATAGAGATGGTCGAGCTTTTCTGCTGATTCAATTTCTTTCGGGACAAAAACAAAATTCAGGCAATTCATCAGCCGCCAGTCTTCATTAAAAGCCCCTTCCTCCCGAATAGTTGACCACAAGGGCGCTCCGGGGAAGGGCGTAAATTTAGCCATATTCATATCGTCAAGTCCCAGCGAAATAATAAAATCGGATGTGCGCTTAATCGATTCTTCCGTTTCTCCCGGCAAACCCATCATAAATAGCCCCTTGGCACGGAGTCCAGCGGCTTGGATACGTTGCACAGTATCGCGCACATCATCGAGTGAGACACCAGATTTATGCCTGGCGAGCATTTGCGGATCGGCCGATTCAATGCCCAAAGAAACCATCAGGCATCCGGCTTTCTTGAGCATTCTGAGCAGATCATCGTCAGTATAGCCCACACGCACGGCGCAATTAAAGTTTATCCCCAGCGGATGGCGGGTGAGTTTTTCGCAGAGTTCGACAATCCGTGGCCGGTTGGCGGTGAACAAATCATCATAAATATTTATGTGCCGGACACCAAATCTTGTCCGCAAATGTTTAATGTGCTCGTAAATGTAAGCTGCTGAATTATAGCGAAACCCCTTCTTGAAAACGGAGCGGTCGCAATAGGAGCATTGGAACATGCAGCCACGGGAGGTAATCATTGTTGCGCCTGGAGTTTGAATGTAGCTAAACAGGGGCAAATGGTAATCATGGGGGAAGCCAGCCAGCTTTTCGTAAGCGGGGAAGGGCAGGCTGTCCAGATCAGCAATTTGCGTCTGCGGTTCATTAACAATGATTTCTTCGCCGCGCCGCCAGATCAGCCCCTTGATGCCCGCGGGATCATCTTCTGCGGCAAGTTGCGCCATCGTGTTTTCGCCTTCACCGGCAATTAAATAATCAAAGGCTGGATAATCTTCCAGGAGTTTTCCTTCCAGAGCGGAAACATGAACTCCGCCGCAAACGGTTATCGTAGCGGGGGATTGTTCTTTGATTTTCAGCGCAAGATCGGCAGCATCAGGAAAGGAAGATGTTGTGGCGGAAAAACCGACTATTTGAGGATGATAATTCAGAATTACTTTCACTTGCAAGGCTAGATCAAATGTTGCCTGCGGCCCGAGACAATCATAAACAAAAACATCATGGCCCTGCTTAATGAGGTATGCCGTGATAGAGAGCAATCCCTGCGGAACCATGCGATTAGCAATATCGGTAATATCACGCTTCCCGGGGAACCAGTTGAATCCCCGCGGGTGGACAAGAACAATGCGATTTTTTTGTTTTTCGGGCACCATTATTATTTAATTACTTACTTTCTTTCTCTCTTCTCTCTTTTGTCATTACCCAACTCTATTGGTTAATCAAGGTCTTATTTTCCCCCTCGTTGCTCGCGTGCCCTTCAGGTTATTAGGGTAAAAGAGGGGTGAGGGGAAATTTATTGTCATGTCAAACCGTAGGGAGACATCTTGCTTTTTAAAGAAAAAGATTTCTCGTCTCTGCGTTCCTCGAAATGACAAACGTTTTTAAAATCCTTTTTCCTCTCCCTTTATGAAAAGGGAGACCTCACTCTGAACTTATTTCACGGCAACGTTATTCCTTTGAAAGGTAATGACAGACAATTATATTAATTATTCTGTAACCGCGGCAACCAGTGCCCGCCTGCCTGCCGCATGATAATTACAATGAACAAAGAAATCCGACTGACCCGAAAGCAAAGCCCGCGCCAGTCCGTAAGCAGTAGCCGTCGGATGTATACCGCAATGGGGCAGATAATCTTCCACCCTCCAGCCTTTGTCTTTGAAGAATGAATGATCCGTACCGATTAGGCGAAATCCCGGCAGGATAATTTTTTGCTGATCATGCTTGACAAGTAAACTGTCTGCAATCTTTTCGCACTCGCTTAAAATATTTTCATCGGATAATAACTGCTGCTGCGTCTTGGAGGTATGGTCAAGTTCGACCGACAAAATATTTCCGATCTTTTTACTGCTAGTGTTCCCGAGCAGGAGCCAGGATGAGCCTTCGCCCATGGGCATAGAGCGGTGATTATCCGGCCTTAAATCCATCCGCTCGCGATAGTCGGCCACCGTGGGCGTAAAAACATCACAGCCGCCGACGAGCGCCAGATCAATCTCTCCGCACTCCAGGTAACTTTGTGCCAGCCAGAGCGCCGACTCAAAAGACAGTTCTTCCTGAGAAATAGTGAGCACAACTCCTTTAATTTCGGAAATACGCGCCAGAAAAAAAGCAGCAGCATTGCTCACAGAATTGGCAAACTGGTTAGGGCTGGGAAAGCCTCCGTCGTGTTTAAAAACTTGTGTAATAAAAGGTAAAATTTCATCAACATTGCCCAGGCCTGTAGCCAGAAATATTCCAATCTTTTTTTCTTTCAAGTCCGCCGCCGGTACACTTTTTAGACACACTAAGGCACCGCAGCAAACCATTTTGATGAATCTTCCGGCGCGGCGCAGCGGCTGCCCTATGATTTTTTGCACTAGATCATCAGGGCTAAGTGGTAATTGCGCCTCATCCCAGGCAACATCCAGATTTGGCATCAGAGCCGGACCAAGATAACTTGCCGCGACTACCGGCATGGAAGAGATGCACTTATTTTTATTATTCATTGTTGTGCTCATACTTTTTTATTATTTTCGCCCAGTCTGAATGGTAGGGAACGGTCAGTCTGCCCGGCTGATGCCTAGGCGACTGTTCCCTGCGGGTTTCTAATAATCAAATAACTTGTGCACGTTCCGCCGAAGCCGAAGAACGTGAACAGGTAAGCGCCGTCAACCGCGGGAATGTTAACTTGAGACGGAGCAAATCCTAATTCGGGATCGATTTGAGTAAAACCGAAACTGCGCGGCAGCAGTCCTTCCTCCAGACAGGAAAGCCAAAGAGCTGTTTCCACCGCGCCGGCTGCACCCAGTGCATGCCCTATTGCGCCTTTGAGTGAAACAACAGGGGGTAAATTATCACCAAACACCTTAACAAGACCCCGGCCTTCGGATAAGTCATTGTCTCTGGTTCCTGTACCGTGCGCCTTGATTGCCACAATTTCCGCGGGCGATATTTGCGCGGTAGTTAATGTCTGCCCGATAACATTGCCGGCCAGCTCGCCATCGACACCCGCCGATGTCAAGCTGTTATTGTCGTTAAATAAATAGCCTCCGGCAAATTTATACCGAACTACCTTTTTTCGGCAATCATTGTTCGCGTTACCATTTTCTTCCAAAATCACGGCAGCAGCGGCTTCACCAATTTGCATGCCGGAACGGTTGGCGCAAAACGGCCGGCATTGTTCCGAATCGTAAAGAAGCAAGCTGGCAAACCCCTGCAAGGTCAAATTTAAAAGGGGATCAAAGCCGACAACAATCGCCCGGCGGATTTTCTTCTGCTGCAGCAGTTGGGCCGCGACAACTAAAGCGTGTGAGCTCGATACGCAGGCCATACTGAACGTCATGGCCTGACCGTTGATACCGTACTTTCTGGCAATAGCATCGGCCACTTCGCCGGGGCCCCTGTTACGGCAGGCAATCGGCGGCGATTCCTTCCCGGGATTTTGCCGCACAATTTCAGTAAATTCATACTCGTTACGAATGAAAAGGCCTCCTGTCGTTCCCACTAATAAGCAGGATTCGGCAATTTCGGCAGCCGTAAGTTCCGCACGGTTGAATGCTTCTGTAAGCGCGCTATCCAGCATCGCCCACGATTTATTCAGCGGGTTTCCAGTATAAGGAACCTCAAAAGCTTTCAAGTCGCGGTTGGTTAAATGGGAAGAAGTGCAAAAATCAGCGGGCCTGACATTTCCGGAAAGCAGATTATTTGCAGATTCCCGGGCGCTCCATCCCAGTGTTGTGACGGCGCCCCAACCGCGAATATCAATAGTGCTTTTGCTCACTTTTTAACCTTCGGCGCGCTGATGACAAAATCGGCCAGCGAATCAAAAGACTGCATGGCTTTAGCTGCTGTTGACGCGTTTTTTAATTCCACGCCAAACTGAAATCGAAGCTCCATGGCAATTTCCATGGCATCGAGGCTATCGAGCTTCAATGGTCCCGGTCCGCCGATAAAAGGCACATCGGTCGGTACATCTTCGGCCTTGACGTCTTTGACGTCGCACGCCTTGATCACAAGTTGTTTGAGCTTGAAAATCAATTCCTCCCTTGATGCCACATTTAAATCTTTAAAGGCTTCCTTTACATCCATTTAATTCTCCTTCCCGCTATATAAAAACAGATTCCTGCAAATAGTGTCAATACAATTAATTTGGGCAACATTGTGCCAAATGCCGCATCGCGTAAAAAAATATCCAGATACACCTGATGCGCCCAGTACATCGGTGAAATCATCGCCAGTTTTTTCATCACCAGCGGCATAACGACATGCGGCACCATGATTCCGCCGAAAACGCCCATCAATATGGCTCCGGTTGCCGCAAGCGTCGAAGACTGTTCCGGTGTTCGTGCCAGTGCGGCAACCAGAACACCAAAGCCAGTGGAAGCTGCGGCAACAATAACGGTAACCGGTATCAAATACCAGGGGTGCTCTCCCAAATAAAACGGCATTCCGACAATTTGCGGCATCATATAAACACCAACAAGCAGCATTAAAGCAAATTGAATTAAATTAATCAAATAATAAGGGACAACTTTTCCCAGTGCAATCATATTAGCGTTTACTGGATAAGTAAAAACGCGCTGCAGAGTGCCATCGGTCTTTTCCTTTAAGAAACCTATGGACATGGGAACGGCAATAAAAAACATCGCGAATATCGCGTAAGCAGGGACAGTTTGCTGGAGCGGACTGGGGAATTCCCTATTGGGCTTGGTCTTCTCGACAAGAAAGCTGGAAACGACACCCTCCAAGTTATCGATATCCATGACAACCTCGACGGTCAAACTAGTAATGAGTGAACGCAGAGCTATTTTATAGCCGGTATCAAGCACCGGATCGAACTGGATTTCCACAGGCTTCGTCCCGTCATCAAATCCTTTAGGAATAAAAATGACTGCCTGCGCCTTACCGTATTCAAAAATCCGGTCATTGTCCATACCGCGCGGACGATCAATGCGTTGAATCAATTTATTGGATTTAATTTTCTCTTCGAGCAAAAGCGCCTTGGGCGAGCCGCTTTCGTTCTCAAGAACTAACTGAATTTGACGGCCGGTTATTTTATCAGTATAAACACCTTTTGTTGCCAGCGATAAAAAGAAAATCAGCGCCACCGGCATAAGAAATAAAAGAAGAACTGTCTGCCGGTCACGCAGCAAAACGAGCAATTCTTTTCGGACTAATTCTTTTAACTGTTTAAAAATCAAGTTATCTTAACCTCTAACAAAAATAGTTTCTTTTCTGATATTGCATCCAGTACACAAACGGATTATTCAAAGCAAAACGCGGCGGCGCGGAGCAGGCCCCGCAGGCGTATATCATGATACGTCGAGGATGCCTGCGACAAAGCCAACAAAGTTATGCAAAGAATAATCCGTTTGAGTCTTCTATTCGTCACGTAGCCCTCTACCCGTCTTCTCCAGGAAAAATTTTTCCAGATCATCAATTTCGTTCATATTCCCATTAAATACGGCTGAGCCTTTATCCACCAGTGTGACTCTGCTGCACAAACGCTGAGCCTCATCCATAATATGTGTGCAAAGAAGGATGGTCATACCTTGAACATTAAGGTTGGATAATGTTTCATAAATATGATGACGGCTTTGGGGGTCAACTCCTACCGTAGGTTCATCCAGCAGAAGAAGTTTTGGTGAATGCAAGAGAGCTACCGCTAGATTTAAACGGCGGAGCATCCCGCCCGAATATGTTTTCACATACTTTAACGCATAAGATGAAAGTCCCGTTTCTTCCAGAACTTTCTCTGAGCGATCGTTTAGTTCGTCTTCCGGCAAGCCGGCCATTGTGCCGAAGAATCTCAAATTTTCCATTGCCGTCAGGGTTGTATATAAAGATATTGGTTGAGGGGCATAGCCGATCGACCGTAACGCGTCTTGATTAGGCATTTGGCTTCCGTAAATGGTGACTTCGCCTGACTTGACCCGCAATTGTCCGGTAATGATCCGCATCAAAGTGGTCTTGCCCGCGCCATTGGGCCCCAGAAGAGCCTGCATCTGGCCTGTATCCACCGACAGAGAAAAATCATGCAGAGCATAAGCCGATGCGCCGGAAAATGTTTTTTCCGGCGGCAAATCATACGAAAAAGTTATTCCGGAAATTTCCAGAGCCTTCATGCTTTGAGTTTCCTGGCTACAATATTGAGTTCTTTGAAAAGTGCTTCTTCACGCCCTGCGCAGATCAGCATAAGCCCGCCTGCTTTGCTGAAATTGTCTTCGGCCTGGCCTCTTTGCTTGACGATGCGCGCCGAAACCACTGCAAACTCACGCCACACATCGCCGATGGAGGTCATTTCCTGTGATAAACGCCCAAGGTCATCCGAGCCGAAAAGTTCGGCTGCCTCCTGCAAAAACGCCGCATACATGAAACGGAACCCCGCGCCGCCCGTGCCAACTTCTTCCTGCATACGGACGATATTAGCGAGATGCCGACAGGCCTCATGAAACCCGATTTTCTCCGGCATCTTGATGATTTTTTTGGCAAGCGAACGGATACCGCGAATACCGAAGATGGGCAGGGGGATTTTGAGCATCATATTGCAACTGTCCTTCATTCCTCTGATGCAGGCGGCTTTGAGATCAGGATATGGATTGACAAATTTGGGATAATACATAAAACCGCGCGGCTCCAGCGGGCCACGCGCGAAACGCGCCCGTTCCAGATCTTCTGTCAGACAATCCACCGGATGATCAAGCACCGGGTCGCTGACGCGAAAGCCGTTTTCAATTTCGCGCAGAATAATAATGTTATGGCCGTTGAATTGAAAGCGGAAACGGTTGGGAAAATAAGAAAGCCAGTAAATGTTTGTTGTCATGCCCACAATCTGTCCGGTTTTAAGCACGCGCTTCAGCTCATCCATTCCTTTTTGCGGATTACGGAATCGGTTGGTGACAAATTCGCCCCCCAATCTTTTCGCTGCTTTGCGGAAAACTGCCCCGGGCTGAGACCGGTAAGTGCTGATCGGTAACCCGACCCATTTTATAAATGACAGATGGCCGAAAAATATACCGCTGCCGATGCCGAAAATCATCGGCTCAGATATTTCCACACCTTTGTCCCTAAACAAAGCGGACGTAACGCCGCTTTCGCAATGTGCCGAATGATGATGCACAAAAGGCTTTCCGCCTGCTGTCATTTCCGTATTCATTAGTGATTGTTACCTTCCATGTTTATTCAGGGACAGTTTTTAATTCTTGCATGGTTATCGCCAAAGCTTTCGCGTAACGGTCTAAAACCGATAATTTAAGTTTGTCAAAAATCTCCGGTCGGAAATGCCTCTTGACTCGAAATGTGGCTATACCCGCCGTTTTAGCCAGAATATCCGGTATCATCTGCCGCCGCTCCATATGATAACAAAGCGGACTTTTTAATCCTGTGAGCACGGCTTTTCTGGTTTCTTCCAGGTTGGCCGCCAGTTCGGTTACAGCCAGACCGTTGACGACTTCTTCGGCGCTCCAGCCCGAGCTCGTCACAATGACATATTTCCCTTTATCATTGAGAGCATAGCAGGCGCGTTTCTCACCTTCATAATACGTAATATCCTGCGGAACTTCATTTACTTTCATTGTCAGCTCCTGCTGATAATAATAATTTTTATTGCTGAAACTCCAATTCCGAAAGCGCAGCGCAGCGGAATTGGTAAGTTGTAATGAGACCCAAACTTCAGAAACAAAGTGCGCTGAAGTTTGCTGGTCGAATTATGCCGCCCAGCGGCGGCGAACAATCGCGCGAAGCGGAGGGTAATGAGACTAAAACTTCAATAATGAAGTGCATTGAAGTTTTTTAGTCGAATTATCCTGCATAAGCAGGGTATGATACCCCGCAGCCTGCTGTGGGGTTCATACCCGTGATTCTTCTTATACTAAAATTAACAGGGCGCAAAGTAAATTCTGATACAATATTTAGCAGTTGTTATTATTAATCTTTTTGCCAAGAAATGGTTCAAAATGATGCCATTCGAAAGGATGCTGGCGGGCCATTTGTTCCAGTTTGTCAGCATAGGCCTGTGCCGAGGCCAGTACTGAATTTGTCCGGTCTTGCCGGGAGGTGGCTAAAACCTTCCTTCCCGGGGAGACAACAATATGATATTTGCCAGGGGCATTCTGACCGACAAAAAAAGTCATCAGTGGCGCGCCCGACATTAAGGCAAACAGATGGGGAGCATCAGGCAGCTCTACCTCATAACCAAGGAAATTAACTTTAATCGAGCGCTGATCTCCCCAAATGCGGTCTCCGGTCATGGAAACGATTCCGCCTTCACGCAGGAAATTGATCCCTTCCAGCAGGGCAAAAGGAGAACTTTCTTTCTCCGATGTTGCCACTATCCTAACTCCGCTTTGCGCCAGTTTTTCCTTTTGTATTTTCTCAATCTGTTCTTTGTGCTTGGCCCCCAGATATAGCATAATAGGCAGGCCTTTGCGGCTCAGCATTTCCGCCGCCAGTTCCCAGTTGCCGATATGCGACATCACGATAATCGCGCCGGTCTTTTTCTCTACCACTTCATCCAAATATTCCCAGCCTTCCCGGGTAAATTCCACCTCGTCTTTCCACTTAGCAACAAACCGGTGGGTATAAACATTGGTGAAGTTATGATACTGTTTCCACACACAGTATAGATGATACGGAAAATTGCGCTCCGGAAAAAGCGCCCGGTAAAACTTCAGGCTGTGCGCGACGCGCACAGGAAACAGAAAAAAATAACCCGTGGCGATGAACCAGGAAAAAGTGCGGAAAAACCACACCCCCAAACGCTGCGAAAAATAAACTGCTAATTTATAAGAAATTTTTTTCATAAAAAATTATATTAACCTTTCACCATCGCTCCTTTGCTACTTTTCCCTTGTCATTGTGAGACGACTCTCAGTCGTCGTGGCAATCTGATTCTGTAAAGTATTTTCCCTAACTCTTTCTCCCCACAAACCACTTTTCTTCCACGCCGGCTGTGGGTGAGGCGGATACTTCGACTGCGAAACCGGCGGCAGTCATGAAGCCGGCAATTTCTTTTTCCTGACGGAAGCGCTCCTGCATCCCAGTCAGCTTTAAGCTGGTTTTTTCAATCCAGCGTTTCCAGGGAACCTTTCTTCCGGAAGGAACTGTAGCGCGAATGAGCAGCATTCCGCCTGCCTCCAGTTTTTTATAAATGCGCTGCAAAACAAGCCTCAGTTCTTCATCATCAATCAAATGTAGCATGTCCAGCATCAGTACATAATCAACGCTACCTGCAACTTCCGGTAGATCGGGCGCCCGGCCGACCTGAATATTGCCGCGCTTGCCAATCGCATAAGAGGCTACCAATACCCGATGTTCATCTGGTTCTAGTCCAAACACTTGTGCCTGCGGATATATCTCCAGAAGCCAGGTTGAAGGAATTCCATAGCCGCAGCCGATATCGATAATCCGGCGAGGGTTTTGCACATACCGATGAAGTTCGGCAAACATCGGATCCATCATGATTTTGAACCGGGCAAAAACCCGTGGATGCGCCGCCAGATGCCGGTAGCGCAAAATCGTCCGGTGTGTATGTTCTTTAGAGCCTACTGCAACTTCTCCTGAAGGATATCGGACGGAGCTGAATATTTTTTTCATCAGAAACGGCAAAATAAAATAGGCGCCGATGATCGAATAACCAATGCCTAAAAGAGATGTCAGGCCGATACTGCGCAAAAGTGAATGCCTCGCAAAGGCAAGAACACCGAAACCGATCAAGGTAGTAAACGATGCTAAAAACATGGCCATCTTCACTGTATCCATGGCTGGATGGTTCTCATCGGGATAGCGTTGATAAAAGCAGGCGTAGTAAATGGAGTAATTAATACCCATGCCCATAATGACAATCCATAACATAATACTGGGGATGTCCAGTGGATGACCGATAATCTTCAACGTTCCCAATGTCGCCAGAAGCGCGAAGGTTATTGGCGCAAGCACCGCCAGAGAGATGAGCCAATCCAGATAATATAAAAAAACGATCAGCACAATGCCGATGCCGGTAATGAGCGCAATTTGTATAAAGATATTTTTTAAAAATTCACCTAGCCTTTTGTTAAACAGGCCGACATCGAATAATTTAGCCGTGCCTGTTGGTATCAGTCTGGAGAAAAAATCATCTGCGTCATAATTTTTGTCGGTGTTGAGTAAACTCAATTGTGTGTAACCGGTTGCGGTTTTAGATATACTTAGAAATTCAAAATATTTTTCGGGAATTTCTTTGGGCTCAATATTCTTAGTACCGATCACTTTCCAAAATGGTTCGAAGGCCGCAGGCGCAAAGCCGTTTTCCCGCGCGGCTAAAGCTAGATCATGCTTGAACTTACTCAAACGGTCCTTATTCCAGAAAGCTCGCCATGCCTCCAGATTTTCCTGACTTTTCTGGACGGAAGGAAACAGCACTGAAGGAAGAAATACATTCGATAGCTTTTCCTGCTGAACATCAGCGGACAAAAATTTCAGTAATTGATCATTTTCCCCCTGCAGTTGTGAGACGCTTTGGGCTGTGAGAAATATATAGCATTTGCCTGATAAACCACCCCATATTTTCTGCATTTTTTGTTCCGCGTTGATCGATTCCGAACTAACAGAATTCATCGCATTAAGATCAACATTAAACACCGGCCAGGAGAAAAAAAGCATAACCAGACCGAACAGGCCTGTGACTACCAACTTCCACTTGGCGGGAGAGGCTATTTTTCGAAGAGAGTTGAGAAGGACAGGGTTACTTTGACGAGTGGATGCCGGCATGGATGGAAAGATAAGCGGGAAAACAAATAAAACAAAAATAAGGGCAAAGCCGACACCGAGGGCTGAGAAAACACCGATTTCGGCCATAATCTTAAAGTCACTGATCAAAAGCAATAGAAACGATCCGACAGTAGTCAGCACCGCCAGAAGCTCTGCCGACCAGACTTCCCGCGTTATCCTTTTACCGTATGTTTCATGGGGTTGATCCAGAAACAGCAGATAGGTAATGCCCAGATCAACAGTAAACCCCATAATCGCGCCGCCAAAACCAACAGCCAGCATAGACATGGATTTAAATAAAAAGGAACAGACAAATAAAGCGGCAATTGCACCTACCGTGGAAGGTAGGAGCGCCAGCAGGCCGATGAGCGGGCGGGGGAAAGCAAAAATTAGCAGCAGGGCGATGCCCAAGGTTGTCAAGATTATGGCCAGCCGGGTATCGAATTTGGCAATGGTCTCATTATCCAGCGCGGCACGGTAAACACCGGCAGAGGTAAGAATATAATTATTACTGGCTAAACTTTTATCAGCGGCTAATTCCTTTTCAATATCCTTCAAAAGATTAGCAATCGAGGCTGCTTTGAACGTATCCGTGGCTGAGCCGGCAATTTTAGCGATGATAAGCGCATGCCGGCCATCTGCGGAAAGCAGTTGCCCCTGATAAAATTGCGCCCTGTTAGAGGGAAGCAGAGCCGATAGCTGCCGCAAGATAATACCGGAGAAACCAAGTGGATCCCTTGCCATCATTTCACTTCGGCCAATTCCTTCCAATTGCTGCAAGCTTTGTTTATTGAGGTAAAAAGCTTCAGTGATTTTATCCGGCGCCAAAAGTGGTTTCACTTTTTGCTCTAAATCGGCGGCACTAAAGAGCAGTGGCCAGTTATCCGTCACATATGTCATGAGTTCGGGAAAGTTGTTTGCTTCATCACTTATCCCCACTTTGGTGAAAAAGCCACTTTTGCTTAGCCGCTGTGTAACCAAAGATGCAACAGTAACAAGTTTATCCTTATCCAAAGATTGCTGTTCCAAATCAATAAATAATTTATTCTGAATGGGCAGATGCCTGATAATTTGGCGTGCGTCAGAAAGCACGGGATCATTTTGCGGCATCGACTCCAGAATGTCGGTTTCTATAATTAAATGATTGGTTTCCCAAATGAAAAGCAGCGCGACAATAGCGGTAACGACGAATACAATCGGCCATCTTATATGATATTTATTCAGTGACATGCAAACCCATAAACTTATGGAGGTATTTGTAAATAATATTCGCTTTCATAAAACATATTTCCCAGGCACTGGCAAGCTAAAAAACCTTTCCCTGTTTATCAATGAATCGGATGATCAAAATTGGTATAAATATTTATGCGGCTAAATTGGCCAATAAAAGTTAAATCTTTGATTTTTAATGATTTTCTTAGATGCAGATGGGAAATAGGCAAATCATCATTAATCTAGCGCAGGGAAAATATGCGGGTAAAAATCAGGCGCGTGAATGTTTTGGAGTTGCGCAGGAAATCGATAAACGGGCGGAAGTGCGATATTCTCTGGCCATCAGGATTATAGACCACGCGTATCGGAGTTTCGATCACCGGCAGACCATTTCTTCTGGCCATAACCAGTATTTCCACTTCAAATTGAAAGCGCCGTGCTTTGGTAGTAAGTAACATCGCTTCCGGCAAGGGATAAAGCCTCATGCCGCTTTGCGAATCGGAAAGGATTGCACCGCCTGCAGCCCATACCCAAAAATTGGAAAACTTGCGTCCGAACCGACTGGTCCAGGGAATATGAGCGCCTTCACTGCCGGCCATACCTTCCCGTGCACCGACAACAATAGAGCGCCTGCCTGCTGGTATTGCGTCAATGAGCCTGCGTGCGTCTTGTGGATAATGCTGCCCGTCGGCATCAATGGTAATTACCCAATCAGCAACAACCGCGGCTGCGGCAAATCCAGTCATAATAGCTGCGCCCTTTCCAAGGTTTTGCTGATGCCGCAGGATTTGAATACCCGCTATTTCTTTTATTTGTTCATAAGTAGTATCGGTTGATCCATCGTCAACAACAAAGACAGGAAAGTGCAAGGCGAGAGCATCCTTTACAACCTGCGCCACAGTCGCGGCATGATTGTAAACAGGAATAATAAAAGCAAAACGCTCTTTTTTGTTTTCAATACTCATATTTTTCTATTACTCTGGAAGGAATGCAATTCCCCAAGTCCCCGGCCCCATATGCGCGCCGGAAGTCAAAGATAAAGGCTGCAAGAGAATTTCAGCCAGGGGGTATCGTTTTGTCAATATCGGCTGGAGCGTTCCTTCTACCCAATCCCGATTATCGGAGGATTCCAGCATAATGAGAGCCCGGGAATCTTTTTTCAGTGACGCATCCAGTTTCTCCAGTGCCATTTTTACCTGTTCTTCCTGATTCCTAACCACGCCGACTTTTTTGGCTCCTTCCGGCTGTGGCGATATTACCGGTTTCATTTTTAACATGTCGCCGAAAAAAGCGCTGGTCTTGGATAGCCTTCCGCCTGTTGCCAGATATTGCAGTTTGTCGAGAAATACATATTCCTCACAATTCCTTATCGCTTTTTGGGCGAACTTACAGGTCTTTTCCGGATCGTTTGTTTGTTCCAGATATCGGGCACAGGACAAAACGATTGTCCCCAATCTACCAGATGCCGCGCCGGTATCAATTACCTGAAGCCTATCTTGCTTATCGTGCTCTTTCTTCCACTGAAGCGCTACCTGGTAGTTGCCGGTATATATAGACCCGACACATAAATACAATACCTTTTCATAACGTAGTAGCACGCTTGCGTAAAACTGATGCCGTTCATAAACTGAAGCCTGCGCTGTGGAAACCTTCACCCCCTGTCGCATCGCGCTGTAAAGTTCCTCTTGATGAAAATAAGTTTCCGGCAGGCATTTTTCGCCAACGGTGATGTAGCTATTCAGGAGTGTAAGGCCATATTTACCGGCATCCTGCCTTGTTACTGAACCGGCCCCATCGGTCATTATGTGCAATGTTTGATCGGTATTTGGTTGCATGAATTCTTTGATTTGAGAAGCCATGTTGTCATCTTCCCAATTAACCACACTGCCTAGCTCGGCCATTTGAGCCTTAACTTTTTCCTTATCTTCAGTATGCAGATGGATTTTATAAAAATCACCCTCAGGAATGATAATAACACTTTCTTCAGTGCCCGTGATTTTTTTCAATTCATCAGGGGAATAATTCGGAGATTTAACGACAAAATCAACGCAGTATCCTGATCCCGTATTTTCCTGAAAAGAGGGTAATATCTGTAATCGATTCTTAAATATTTCTGTAACAGGACGGTGATCATCCGGAAGGCCGGCGAGTGTCTGAAAAAATCCTTCGAAAAAGATATATATACCCAAGGCGCCTGCATCAACGACACCGGCCATTTTTAATTTGGGTAATAGTTCATAAGTCTCATGGACGGCATTCTCCAGGCGGCCAAGAATGGCATCAACTGTTTTTTGATCGGAACTTATAGAGTTTTGCCCAAGTGCATCGGTGAGAGCGTCAAAGACACTCAGCATTGTACCCGGGAGCGGATTACTCACTGCCTGCCATGCTCTGACGCTGCCTTCTTTAGCGCATTTTGCCAGATCGAAGACAGCTCCCGCAGTGTAAAAAGCGGAAAAGAATCGTGAGGCAATATTGCCGGAATTGCCACGCGCCGATAAAAGAAGCTGATGAACAATCTTTTCTTTTGGTTGACTGACAATGCGTAGAGGAGTAAGGCTAATTGAAAGATTTCTTCCGGTGTCTCCATCAGCTACGGGAAAGACGTTAATTGAATCTAACAAATCAGCCCAGGCGGCAAGTCTTTCCGCACCGGCGATAAATGATTTTTGTAAAGCCTCTTCCATTTTAGTAGCCTAGGGCACTGCGGATATCCTGCGGGACACTGAACAGCGTTTCCATCTCCGGAGTTTTTACCGTTACTTGTTCTGTGCGGCCGCGGGCACAGACCTTACCGTCGGCTACTGTCCTGATTTCAAAATCAACAACAAGTTTTACATGCGCATCGATAAGTGTCGCTTTGCAAATGATTTCATCGCGGTGGCGCAAGGGGAAAATATGTTTTGTAGAAGTACGAATTATGGGGAAGATTAATTGATGCCGGTCATAATATGAGTAAAGATCAACGCCGTTATGCTCGAATAGCGCTGCCCGTGCCATTTCAAAATAGTTGAGATAATTGCCGTGCCAGACTATTTGCATGGGATCAAGATCAAAAAACGGCACGCGGATTTTTATTTCAAAACTCTTTTGTTTTTCATTCATTGTTTAATCCTGAAAAAGTCTGAATATCTGATTGCCGCGCACATGCTTTCGATGTCTTTGTCCAGAGGCCTGTCTTCCAAAACCGGTGCACTGACAAACCTGATTTTTTCCATAGCTTTGGCCAGAAGTGGTCTTACACCTGTATTATCTCTTATGTCACAAGCCTGGGCTGCAGCCAGCAAATGGATGGAGACAACACGTTCGGTAAGTTCACAAACTCTTTCGGCGTCTCTGGCTGCGATTGTTCCCATGCTGACTTTATCCTGATTATGTGATTCCGTGGAGCGTGAAAAAGATGCGGCAGGCATGGTGGCTTTCAGCGCTTCGGCTGTCAATGCGGAAGATGAAATAGACATGGCTTTGAAGCCGTGATGCAGGGTTATTTCACCTAATGGTTTGCGCACCAGATCACCCGGCAGCCCTCTGTTTGAATTCGGATTAACCAGCAGCGCTACCTGACGGTCGCACATATCAGCGGCGGAGGCCAGCGCGGCTTTTAGGCCGTCCATGGCAAAAGCGATATGCCCGCCGTAAAAATTGCCGCCCATTAAAACTTGTCCTGTGGCTGGATCAAAAATGGGATTATCGTTGGAAGAGTTGGCTTCAATTTCCACCCATTTGGCAATCCAGACAAGGCTGTCGTATAAAACTCCCAGCACCTGCGGCGCGCAACGCAGTGAATAAGGATCCTGCAGTGTCTCCAAGGCGTCATCTTCGAGTTGACGTGATGAAACTCTGGCCTTTAAAAGACTGGCGATTTGTGCGGCAACAAATACCTGACCCGGAAATGGTTTAGCCTCGGATATAACCGGATGGTAATGATGGGCGTTTCCCTTCATCGCGTGAACCGAGAGCGCTGTCGCGTAAATCGCGGCATTCAAAATACGCCATGCTCTGTCCACAGCGAGAGCGGCAATCCCGGTCATTGTTGTCGTGCCGTTGACCATGGATAGAGGTTCTTTTGGCAGGTAATGGTAAGGCTTTAGTCCGGCTTTTTTCAGAGCTTTCGCCGTCGGCATTACTTCTTCCTGATAAAATACTTCGCGCTCTCCCATAAGACTAGCTCCGATATAAGACATCGGTGTTAAATCGCCGGAGGCGCCGACCGATCCTTCACAGGGAACAACAGGCGTAATTCCGCAATTAAGGAAATCAGCCATTTGCTGAAGCAAACCAATCGAAACGCCGGAATAGCCGCGTGCCAGGCAAATAATACGGCACAACATCGCCGCTCTTGTTTCTTCAATGCCGATCGGTTCTCCCGTGCCGCAGCCGTGAAAACGGAAAATATTGGTGCCGTTTTTCATGGCTGCATTCAAGGACATGCGCTTACCGCATGATTTACCGTAGCCTGTCGTTACTCCATAAACGGCAACTCCGTTTTGCATAGAGTCCATGAGCATTTTCTGTGTTCGTTCTATCCTTTTTGCGAATCGGCCGGTTTTACTTATCCGCACAGATACCCCGTCTCGCGCTACGGCAATAATATCATCCAAACTGACATTGCCACCGTCGATGATTACGGTGGCCTTGTTGCCAATTTTTTTCATTAGACAAACATCTCCTTTCCTTCCGGGCTCACCTTACTGGCGCACCCGCTGTTTATATGTACCGTCGAGTTTTTCTTTATCCATCACATTTTTTAACAACTTGAACATTTTATAAGTTTGCGGTTCTTCCTCATAAAACTTGTCCCAGGCATAATAATAAAGCGACTGTAATTGTTCGGGAGTCAGTAATTTTGGTTGAAAAACAACTTTTCCGCAAGTGTAATCGTTCCAGTCGTTGGAGGTAATTCTTTTGGCGTTATGCATATCATCAAACGTTCGAGTATGCGGGAAGGGTGTGAGTACTGTAAATTCCGCCATATCCAGTTCAACTTCCAGCAGAAAATCAACCAGCTTTTTTATATAATCTTCAGTGTGATAATCGAGTCCCAGTAAAATGCTGCCTTCCACGGCAATGCCGTAATCGTGATAACGTTTAATACGGTCACGGATGAAATCAGACGAATCGAAAATCGCCTGATACACAAACCACGCGCCGGCCTGAGCCGCCAAATCCAATACCTTATCATCATTTTCAATGGGATGGCAGCACCACTTCTTTTTCAGTGGGATCATTTCTTTGAACAATTGTATTTCCCATTCTTTATCCTGCGCCAGCGAATTATCGACTATGAAAAGCCGGTTATTGTCAATACTGGCCACTTCTTCAATTACTTTATCAAAAGGGCGAGGGCGGAAACTTTTGCCTCCCAGAAAATTAACGCAGCATGGATAACAATTGAACCGGCAGCCGCGAGATGCGTGCACCAGATCGACCATCTGCACGCCGCGGTAATTATACATCTCGCGGTTTAAAATGCTGCGCCTCGCCGTCCCTACACTATCAATTGCCGGGAAATCCTGCATATAGTTATAAACCTTTTGCAGTTTACCGTTTTTAAAATCCGCAAATACTTGCTCCATCCGTCCTTCTGCTTCGCCCAGAAAAACGCAATCGGCATGTTCCCCGGTTTCTTCGGCATGCAGCATTGTGGCGATACCGCCGAACATCACTTTAATCCCTTTTTGGCGGTAGGTATCGGCTATTTCCCAGCCGCGTTTTATTTGAGCGGTCAGCATCACGGAAATGCCGATAAAATCCGCCACCTGATCGAAGTCAATCGGCTGTACATTTTCATCAATAAATTCTACATCCACGTAATCAGGCAGTGCGGCTGCAAAAACAACAGGCCCATGCGGCGGCAATATAAAAGGTGTTTGTTTGTCTAACTTTTCCCACTTCGGATAAATCAATTTAAATTTCATGCTTCCTCTTTTTTCAACCAATTAATTTATTTATTCGTGAAACTCCAATTTTAATAAGACCCAAGCTTCAGAAACAGAGTGCACTAAAGCTTGCAGGTCGAATTATCCCGCGAAGCGGAAGGTATGATACCCTTTGCTTGCTTTCCGTTTCATACCTGTGGCTGCGTTATTGCTTTGGCAATAATTTGCTTCATGATCTCGTTCGATCCCGCCAGAATGCGTGTAATACGAATATCGCGCCAGGCGCGGGCAATGGGATACTCTTCGCAATAACCATAGCCGCCGAAAAGTTGCAAACAGCGGTCAGCAACTTTCCAGGCCATTTCCGTAATCCAGAATTTTGCCATGGATACATCAATGACCACAGAGTTCTTCTGCCAGTGTTCCACGATCAGCTTGTCGACAAATGTCCGGCCGATTTTTACATCGGCGGCCATCTCAGCAAGGACAAATTGCGTGTTTTGAAACTTCGTCAATGGCTTTCCAAATACTTCGCGTTGTTTACAGTATTTGATGGTTTCTGCCAACATAAATTCTGCCGCAGTCATTGCGCCGATAGTGCAAATCAGACGTTCCTGTTGCAGGTTTTTCATTAAATTTTTAAAACCGGAACCATTTGCGCCGAGGCGGTTTTCGGCGGGAATCCGGCAATCATGAAAAAAAAGTTCTGCCGTATCCTGAGAGCGCCAGCCGATTTTTTTCAGAACTTTTCCCTTTTCAAATCCTGGAGTTCCGGCTTCCACTAAAAACAAATCAACCGCGGCATGCGGATTGATCTCTTTTGGATTTTTGGCTGCCACAATCACCAGATCACAATTTATGCCATTGCTGATAAATGTTTTTTGTCCATTGAGAACAAATGTCTCGTTTTCTTCCGTGGCTGTTGTCTTGATTCCGGCAAGATCGCTTCCCGCCTGCGGTTCTGTCATGGCAATGGCCATGATTATATCACCTGTCATGCAGCCCGGAAGATATTTTTTCTTTTGCTCTTCGCTTGCAAGCTGCATTAGATAGGGCACCGCAACATCGCTGTGCAGGCGTGCAGAAAGCCCATAAAAATTTGCTCTGGCCATTTCTTCGATCAAAATTGCTGAGTAGAGAAAATCAGCGCCCTGTCCGCCATACTCCTCAGGCACTGCCGTGCACAAAAAACCATTTTCACCCAGTTTTTTCCATGCCCAGCGGGGAACTATACCTTCTTCTTCCCACTGATCAATGTGCGGAACAATTTCTTTTTCCAGAAACTTACGGAAAGCTTCCCGGAAAATTCGATGTTCTTCCTGATAGGGTATTATATCCATTTTTATTTATCTTCAAGACGGTTTTTTAGAATTCTTTTTAAAACTTTTCCTGATTGGTTGCGGGGAAAGTCATCAACAAAAAATATTTTCTTGGGGATCTTATAATGGGCGATTTTATCATGTAGGGCGGATAATATTTCAGACTCCGAAATCCGGGCATCTTTCTGCAGGATGACAAAAGCGCTGACCACTTCGCCCCTTTTTTTATCGGGCATTCCCACCGCGGCCGCTTCTTTGATTTGCGGCAGCGATTGAATCGCTCTTTCCACTTCCATCGGGTAAATATTTTCACCGGAAGATATAATCATCTCCACTTTTCTGCCAACTATATAAACAAAGCCGTCTTCATCACGGCGTCCCATATCGCCCGTGTGAAACCAGCCTCCCTTCATCGCTGCGGCGGTTGCCAGGTCTTTTCGCCAGTAACCGGAAAAAACATTCGGGCCCTGGACGATAATTTCTCCGGGTTGATTTGTTGGAAGATTTTTTCCATTGTCATCAACAATGCGGAGGTTCACGTGAAAAACCTCCTTGCCCACGGAACCGGCTTTGCGGATCGAATCTTCAAGATCAAGTGAAGTGAGGCGTCCCGTTTCAGTGAGGGCGTAACCCTGCACAAAACCGACGCCCTTTTCATCCTGATATTTCTTAATTACCGGCAGTGGGATCGGCGCGCCGCCGGAAATAAAAAAATGCACATGTGAAAGATCGGCATCTTTCCATTCTTCAACTTCAGTCATCAGTTGAAACATTACCGGTACCGCAAACAAATAATTTATTTTTTCCCGGCAGACAGTCTTGAGCATTTCAGCGGCGTTGTAAAAAGTACTGATTACGAGACTGCCGCCGGCATATATAATGGGTGTAGCGGAGGCAGCCAGTGCCCCGATATGAAACAAAGGAGCAGCAACCAGTGATTTATAAGTCCTGTTAATGCCGTAGCCCAGAAGCGAATGAATTGCCCCGAAAAGAATATTTTGATGGGTGAGCACCGCGCCCTTTGGGTCGCCGGTCGTGCCGGAAGTGTACATGATAAAAAGAGGATCATTGAGGCCGACATTTTCCGTCTCTAAAGGTTCAATTTCAGAAAAGCTATTTACCGAATCCGCGAAGACGGGATCTTCTCTGAGATTTTCTCCACCATGGCGTAAATACTGTTTTAGCCCGTAACCTGCAGATTTAATTTCCCGGACTTTATCAGCAAATTCAGAAGAATAAATTAAAGTTCCTGGTTCGGAGTCTTTGAGAATATAGAATAGTTCCGGTACAGCCAGCCGCAGGTTCAGGGGAACCATGATCGCGCCGGTTTTAGCGCAAGCAAAAAATATTTCAAGAAATTCAGAGCAGTTGGACATCAGCAGGGCAACGCGGTCTCCCTTTGTTACGCCCAAATGGATGAGGGCGTGAGCAGTTTTGTTCACCCGTTCATTGAATTGCAGATTATTGTATGTTTTATTTTTTTCAGTTAAAAACGGTTTATCCGGCTGAATTATTGCCCGTTTAGTGATCCATTCGCCGATGTTCAATTTTTTGCCTCCCCATTTCGGCAATTGCCGAAAATCAAATACGCATAAGTCCCGCCAAAAGAAATCCCGGCGAGAGCCGCGTTATTGATTTCTATATCTTTTTTTCCTCCGGCAACAAACGCGAGTGGCCGTAAGGGCTTTGTCAGTCCTACCACAGGGGGCAGCATATTTTTTTCCATAGATAGGGCCAAAGCGCAAGCCCGAATGCCGCCGCCGGAGAAGCTTTCTCCTATAGCACCTTTGAGCGAAGTAATTAACGGTTTTTTTTCTAAACCGGCAAATATTTCTTCATACGCTTGCGCCTCCGTGGCATCAAGAACCTTGCCGCCGTTAGCTGCCGCAAAAACAGTCTGTATAGAAGCAGCATCACTGCCCGCATTTTTCAGTGCCCGGCTGAAAGTCCTTCTTATGCCATCCGTATTTTCCGGCCAGCCGGTGGGTGTTGTGAGTGATGATCCCATACCTGTGCCTTTAATTTCGCAATAGGGCTTGTGCCCTCTTGCCATTGCGGACTGCATGCTCTCCAGACAAATTATTCCACAGCCTTCTCCGGCCACTGCGCCGTTTCGATCCAGATCAAAGGGACGGCAGGCTTCGGGCCCTCCGTTCTGAGGTGAAAGACCGTGGAATTTTGTCTGTGCTTCATAGTAGAATTTTGACAAAATGTCCACCCCGCCGGTAAGAATAAAATCAGCGGTGCCACGCCTTATTTCCGCTGCGGCATAGGCAATCGCGGTTTCGGCAGAAACCGCAAAATGTGTCACAGTTGTATTGACGCCGCGAAATCCCAACTCAATGGAAGTATGACCGGCCGGGGCATTCATTACTGTGTTGGGAACCAGTATCGGGTTGACAAAAGCTGGTCCTTCCGTAAGCAGAGTGCCGGCGAACTGGACGGTTACATCCGTTGCGCCAAAAGCAGTGCCCAGGATAATGCCGACGCGGTCACGATTTTCATCAGTAATCTTCATCCCTGCGTCTTCCAGAGCCAGACGCGCGGAAGCCGCCGTCATCAGGGCGATTTTATCCATCCGCCGCAGGTTTTTTACGGAAATAAAATCTCGCGGCGTAAAATTGGTAACTTCCGCGCCCAGATGAGAGGGAAAAGAGCTGGTATCAAAAGTTTTTATGGTATCAATCGCGCAATCGCCGGCAAAAAGTTTCCGGCCGAATTCTTCTTTGCCGATTCCCAGAGGGGTTACCATGCCGATACCTGTTACAACTACGCGCTTGGCATTATCCATTTGCCTGTTTTTATCCATGGCGCGCTCCTTCTCCTTCATACTTGCCGAAGATAACAGTTGTATTATTGCCGCCAAAGGCGAAGGAATTGGAAAGGACAGTGCGCAGATTAGCTTTTCTTGAACCGGTGGTGACAAAATCCAGATCGCACTCTGGATCGCTTTCCTGATGATTGATCGTTGGCGGGATAAAACCATGAAGGATGGCCAGCATACTGACAATTCCTTCTAGAGCGCCCGCGGCACCTAAGGTGTGCGCGTGCATCGATTTGGTAGAACTTACCGGAACAAGGTAGGCACGCTTACCGAAGACCTCTTTGATGGCCTTGGTTTCCGTAACATCATTGACTGGTGTGGCAGTACCGTGAGCATTGATATAATCTATATCATCGATGGTAAGCCCGCTGTCTTTCAGTGCCGCCTGCATGGAACGAACAGCACCCGAAGCTTTTTCATCAGGAGCGGTCATATGAAAAGAATCACAGGTAACGCCGTATCCTAAAATTTCACCATAAATTCTGGCGCCTCTTTCTATCGCCGCATCCAGCGGCTCGAGTACCATTATTGCCGCAGCCTCGCCAAGGGATAGCCCGGCACGGTTTTTATCAAAAGGGCGGCAGACATCAGGATCAACGGACTTCAGCGCGTTAAAGGCGGCATAAGTAATCCGGCACATAGGTTCCACGCCACCAGCCATCATCATGGACGCCTGACCGCTGACAATCAAATCCCGGGCATAGCCAAGAGCCGTGGCGCCGGCGGAGCATGCCGTCATAAATGTTGTTTTGGGGCCGGAAAGCCCCAAGCCGGAAGAAATACGGTCAGCCGAAGAGGCGCAATAAATTGTGGAGAGTTTGGAAAAACGGGCTCTTTCGGTGCCTTTTTTAAGCAGTTCCATATAAAAACTTTCCGCCTCCAGAAGTCCGCCGGAACCACCGCCAATGGCCACACCCATTTCTTCTTTTAACGAATCGGGCAGAGGATAAAGCCCGGCATCGCGCAGAGCCTCCAGAGTGGCGGCAAAAGAAATCATATCGGCGCGTGACATTCTTTTTAGTGGAAATTCCAAGGGAATATAATCGCGGGGGATAAAGTTTTTGATCTGGCCGCCCGTTTGGCTGCGAAATTCCGCTGTATCGAAGAGTTCAAGTTTTTTAATGCCGCAGACACCTGCCTGCAACGCAACCGCAAAATCCGCAACATTATTAGCAATGGCGTTGAACGTTCCTAAGCCGGTTATTACAATACGTTTTTTCAAATTAAAGCCCTTAATCGTCATACCGGTCGTAGATGACCTTTAGGTTACGCAGGCCGGCTTGTGCCCTTTAGGGTATATCCAGAACCTATCGAAATGATTTTTTCCGACTTCTTAAAGTTTCATCAAATTTTATGGAACTTAGATTGGCAGGGGTAAAAAGTCAAACAAATATTGCTGGTAGAGTAATTTCTTTGAGATTAATTATTTAACCACTAATACTGTGGTACGAAGTTATTTTGACACTAGGTGTAGAGATGAACCGTAAATAGTACTTCCTGAACTACACAAATTGTCGACCGTGACTAAAACACAATACTTCAACCAGCAATAAGCACAATCCGCACCTCACATTTTGTGGCAATATTTTTTTGACATACAAGCACGGTTTCCCTATACTCACTTTCAATGAAAGCATGTTCTTATCAAATTAAATAAAAGCCCATGTAAGAAAAACAAACGATAATCCATATTATTTTATTAAAGGAATTTCCTAAAAAGAAAATTTAATAATTTTAAAATATAACTGGGAAAGTTGTTTTTATTTCACTATTATAGATGTGAAAAGCTCAGGAAAATCAAATTTTTCAAAGGAGCTTATAATTCATTCGGTGTGGAGATATATTGAGAGGATGATTTTAGTGTTTATAAAAAAGCAGAGAAATTGAAAAAAATGAGAACAAAAATAATATTAATTCAATTCATTTTCTTTTTAATATCAATCCCGATTTTCATTACCGGCTGTTCAGAATCGAATAACTCCGCATCCCTCCCTGAAGATTTTCCGAAGATTACTGTCAATGTATCTGACAATCCAGCTCCGGGATTTATTTTTCTGAGCAATTTCGGTGGCGGCATTTCGCCTTATCTGATAATTATTAATGAAAATGCTTACCCGGTCTTTTATAGAAAAATGGATACGCTCGCATTGTTGGATTTTAAAGTACTGAAAAATGGCGTGTTATCCTACTATGATTATTTTAATAATACTTTTGTACTATTAAATAATTTTTTCAAAGAAATACGCAGAATAAAAAGCATTAACTATTCTTCAACAGATGGCCATGAGCTGAGACTGTTGGATAATGGCAATGTAATATTCCTTATTTATAACCCAAGGGAACATGTTGATCTTAGCTCTTTCGGCGGAAGCGTTGATGGAACCGTAATTGATCTTGTCATTCAGGAAATCGATCCATCAGACAAAGTTGTATGGGAATGGAACAGCAAAGACTATTTTTTGATTGACGATTCGGTTGCGTTATTCAGTGAACCCTTCGATTACATACACGGTAACGCGATTGAAATTGAATCCGACGGCAACATACTTCTTTCTTCGCGTAACCTGTCAGAAATCACAAAAATACGCCGCGTTAAAAATCCTGACGGTACCGGCACGATCGGTGAGATTATATGGCGGATGGGAGGCCTAAAATCAAAACACCGGGAATTCACATTCATTGATGATCCCCTTGACGGATTTTCCTACCAGCACTGCATAAGGCGTCTTCCAAACGGAAACATTATTCTGTATGACAACGGGAACGATCACTCTCCACAGTTATCGAGGGCGGTAGAATATAAAATTGGCGAAGTCAACAAAACTGCGCGGCTGGTATGGGAATACAGGGGTTTCCCTACTACCTTCTCTTCATTCATGGGTTCAGTACAGCGGCTTTCTAACGGAAACACTTTGATCAATTGGGGCTTTGATGCCGGTTTAACACATAATATTACGGAGGTGCGCCCCGATGGAAGCATTGCTCTTGACATTTCCTTGCAAAAAGGCTGTTACACCTATCGGGCGTACAAATTCAAACTGATTGACTGGGTCTGGAGTCTCGATCCGGAAGCAACCAGGTGATAACTCAAATATTATCAGGGTAATTGACCGGCACTTCTGACATATGCATATAAAAAACTATCCGCTATTTAAACGGAAACTTCTGATAATCGGGACTTTTCCTAGTGATTGTATTTACGTCTCTAAAACCAAATGAAATAAGATATTATTGACATAAAGGATTTAATTTACTCTTCTAAGAGCTAATTTATTCGAGGGGTGTCCTGTTAATTAGCTTATATATGAACCTTGAGATAGGCAAGTAGTTCCTCCTGAAATCAGCAAATCGTCAAACTTGATTAAGATGCAACATTTCAATCCGTCGTAATTCACAACGTCAAGACTTTTCAAAGTTGTTTAGTTTTAGATGAAGTCAGCAAGTATTCATTGACATGCAAGACCGAAATTCTTATAGTCTAACCATAAAGAAGTAATGTCTTATCAAATGCTGCTTCGATATCATCTTCAATTTTAAAATGGAGCAATACCTGAAACATGCGGAATTTATCGGATAAATTTAATTAATTTCAATGAAGGGGTTACAAACATGCGTAAATACATTTCAGCAAGTTTTATTATATTATTAATGTTGTGCTTTATGGTTTCTCCGGTTTTCGCGGGACATGGCGAGAAAGGAACCAGCAATGACAAGAGCACATACGACCGCCTGATGAGCGTGGAGAAGTGGAAAGTGAATCTCCACCTGGTGTACGACAATAAGCAATCAGACGGCTCTACTGAACACGCGGTCTCGGACTGGACCGGCACGCTTGATATCCAGGAAAGTGACATCGGCCACTGGTATAACAGGGGTGGGCTTGATGTTACGGTCAACGGAGTCGCAGAGATTAACGCTGGAAAGTGTCATAACACCATCATTGCGAATGGAAGCGAAAAGTACGGGTTTGGCCTGAATGTCCACAAGGATGGATACGTGATCAGTCAGGGGTATTGCAACACTCAATTCGGCACGAGTACGATGCGCTGCCCGAAAGATGTTAAGACCTCAAAAGGAAGCATCACTTATTCCCAACCCTGGAAGATGAAAGTCCCTCTCCCAGAGTGGAGCACCACTTTGTCCGGCAAAGCCACCTTCACGCGCGACAAACCCAGTTTGGCCGATCGTCCGCTTGATAAGGGCGAAACCATCATGGTCAAGTGGGAGTTAACGCCTGTCAGAGAGAGAGAACTGAAGTACCGCGAGACGGCATTGGACGTGGCCGCAATGAGTTACCCGGGTACGGCAGTTGATCCTCATATTTTCATAGCTCAGGCGGGAGGAGGGAGTTCCTGGATTCCTCACGCTAATTTTGCTGGTGAGGTTTGGGTCGACGGAGAGAATAAGGTAAAGATACGAACGGGACAGGGACTCGCACCAGTGGGTCCCAATGAGAGACGCCAGAATGTTACGAGCGAGTACATGATCTTCCGGGAAGCGCGGCACTTGGACAAAGATCGCCCCGATCAAACTTCCTGGGAAACTGAAATTACGGACCCGATCCAGGATTGGATTGACAATCCGGGGGTCAGCTATAGCGCAGGGCCTCCGCCCACTTGGAACAGGCGAGTGATGATCGAGTTCCTGGTCCAGGTCATGGGGCACCCCGAAATCGGCATGGTCTATGCCGCCTTCGCCATGGAGACCCGCAAGAACGCCTACCGGATCAGCTATACAGACTCCCTGTTCATCAGCGAGGAGGTGTACAAAAAGATCAAAGCAAGCCCCAAGCCGTTCTTACCATACCCCATCACCGATAAGGATAGTGGCTGGATCGAACTCGTGCAAGACCCGAACACCAAGGAATGGAAATCCAAGCCGCCGGTTCCATAGAGCCCAGGGTAATATAAAGATCATATCTTTGCTTTACTACTCTTGCGGATTGATGATTGGTACAGGTATAGCGGGAGTCGAAATATTATTAACATGAGCCAAGAAGAGATTTGATCCTAACCCCACTAACCCAATTAGCGGATGCTATGTCGAGAAAAAAGTTTATCATGATCGGAATGGTTATCGGCTCCATAGCAGGAGGGTATGCACCTGTGCTGCTCGGTGCTGACTCAATTTCCGCTTTGGTGATAGGAAGTGTCATTGGTGGATTCTTTGGCATATGGGGAGCCTATAAGCTCTATGGATGATAGTTGATTCTGAACTCAAACCTAACATGTGGTACAAGCTTCAAGGGCATATCGCCATGTTCTTAGAGAACTTTTGGCAATAGCTAATATCAAAAAGGAGAACGGATATGAAGGTTATCGGCTTCAATGGCAGTCCGCGGAAAGACGGCAATACCACCACGTTGATGGGCTATCTCTTCCGGGAGATCGAGAAAGAGGGCATTGAAACGGAGCTCGTTTCGCTTTCGGCAAAGGCGATTCACGGGTGCATTGCCTGTTACAAATGTTTCGATAATCATGACCAGCGGTGCGCCGTTAAAAATGATGCGGTAAACGATTATATCGAGAAAATGACAACAGCTCAGGGTATCGTTTTGGGATCTCCTTCCTATTTTCAGGATGTAACAGCGGAAATGAAGGCATTGATCGACCGGGCGGGCTTTGTCGGATTGGCTAATGGGAGGATGTACAAGAACAAAGTTGGGGCGTCCGTATCCTGTTTTCGCCGCACCGGAGGGATGCATACCGTCGAAACCATGAACCATTTCTTCTTTAGTAATGAGCTTATCATCGCCGGGCGGGCAATGAGTGTTGCCAGAGATAAGGGAGAGGTGGAAAAAGATGAGGAAGGCATTCAGGCCGCACAGACCCTGGGGCAAAAGATCGCCTGGCTGGTGAAAAAGCTCAACGGCTGAAACCAGTCGCAAGACCAGAATGTGATTTACACTATAGAATAAAGGCGACAGGCACATTATTATAAGGAGAAGAGCATGGAATTAAAAAAAGCAAAAGATTTTTGTAATCAATGGCTGCCTGCCTGGACGGGTAACAGGCCTGAATTGTTGATTTCATTTTATTCTGAAGATGCTTTTTATTCAGATCCTTTCATACCTAAAGGCCTTAAGGGAAATGAAAAAATATTAACATATTTTAGAAAATTCATAAGTCCTTATCCCGACTGGAAATATGAGCCAGTTGAAATATTCCCGACAGAAAATGGATTTACCTTGAAATGGAAGGTGTCTCTTCCTATTAATAATGAGACCGTTGTTGAATATGGTGTGGATATTGTTGAAATAGCAAATGATAAAATTACACGCAATGAGGTGTATTTTGATACAGCAAGCCTATTAAAAAAAATCAAGGAAAAACAGTCTTAAAAGGGATAAAATACCCTAAATAATTGGGGACAATTACTTCTAGCATATGGTGAAATTTAGCTGTGGCATTGCCGGTTAGACAGAGCCTTTAGCGATGTCCTGTTCCGGTTTCGGTTCAGCCATTTCTGATTCTTTGCCCGAAATGTTTGCCATATCAGCCTTCTGCTTTCTGGCCATCAAGCGCTTTTCCATCTTTGCTGTCTGTTTTAGCTGTCTTGCCTTTTCTTTCGCGTTTTTTCCGAAGTTGAACATGGGTTTTCCCATTTGCTTATTCCTCTTTTTTTTAAAGGTGTTACTAAATACTGAACAGGTTGAAAATAGAAAGGCACTCCAGGAAAATGAGTTCATGGAGTGCCTCTTCTGTTAACAAGATTTGATTACAGGAGTGTCACGTTGACTGCCGACGGGCCTTTGGGACCCTGCTCGACATCGAAACTGACGCTTGCGCCTTCCTGCAGTGTCTTGAAGCCGCTGGCCTGAATAGCGCTGAAGTGAACGAACACGTCCCCGCCATCAGACTTCTCGATGAACCCGAAACCTTTGCCTTCGTTGAACCATTTTACTTTACCTTCTGCCATAGTTATATCCTCCTTTCTAAAATTTACCTAAAGTTGAGTTACAAATATGACAGAACTAAAAAGGCCACCAAGACTCTAAAGAGCAGGGTGGCCACCTTTGCGCTTCAAATTGTCAAAACCCAACTTTCATGTACCCTGTCGACTAAAATCGGCATCATGTACGATGAAGTATTCGAATACTACTTGATTATTTACGTAAAGTCAAAGGATATTTCATTTTAATTTAATTAAGTATTCAATCAAATCAAGTCAGCGAAGGGGTCAAGTTTTTGCTTTACTCATCTTCGGAATTACTATCTTTTGCCGAAAATCGCGCGCCCTATGCGGATGATGGTCGCGCCTTCTTCAATGGCAACTTCAAAGTCGTCGGTCATGCCCATGGAAAGTTCTTCCATACTAATGCCGACGATGCCTTCACGGTTAATATCGTCGCGCAGCTCGCGAAGCGCCTTAAAATAGGGTCGGGAGTTTTCTGGATTGTCGGAATAGGGCGCCATGGTCATTAATCCCCGTACAGCAAGATTGGGCAAAAGGGCTACTTGTCTGACCAGTTCCAATGCCTGTGCTTTCTCAATGCCGCTTTTGGACTGCTCTCCACTATTAACTTCAATCAAAACATTTAACCTGCGATTGATCTGCCCGGCTCTTTTATCGAGCTCTTGCGCCAGTTCCAAACGGTCAACAGAATGAACGCAGTCAAACAATTTGACGGCATACTTTGCCTTGTTGGTTTGCAGATGGCCGATCATGTGCCACTGAGCAGTATCACCGATGACCACGATTTTATCTTTGGCCTCCTGAACGTAATTTTCACCAAGCATCGTCAGGCCTGCTTCGATTGCCTTGAGGATACGTTCCGGCGGAACGGTTTTGGTCACCGCCATAAGTTTAATTGAAAGAGGATCACGGCCCGCGCGCGCTGCGGCAGTGGATATCCTTTGTTTGATGGCGGTGATGTTGGAGCTGATCGGGGTTTCCATACAATTACCTGAAAGTTAATGCTTTTAGATTTTTGAGTTCTTCCAGAACTTCGCAAAGCGGCAGGCCGATAACATTCGTATAAGAACCGCGGATTGATTTAATGAAATAAGCGCCTTTTCCTTGTACGGCGTAACCGCCCGCTTTGTCGTATGGTTCATCGCACATTACGTACCATTCCATCTCTTCAAAAGATATCTTTTTAAACAGCACCGCAGATTGAATTACTTTGGTTTTATAAACTTTAGTGGCGCCGTGCGCAAGGGTGAATCCGGTGAAAACTTTATGCTCCCGTCCGCTTAGTTTCTCCAGCATTTCCCGTGCCTGTTTTTTGTTTTTGGGCTTGCCTAAAATCAAACCGTCAATGACCACAATCGTATCCGCCCCCAACACTAAAGCAGAGGGATTCTTCCGGGCGATTGTCATTGCCTTACTTAGCGATAGCCGCCGTACATGCGCACGCGGGCTTTCGCCATCCAGATATTCTTCATTGACATGAGCGGGGATTGTATTGAACTTCAACCCCACAGAGCGCAACAGTTCCTGCCGCCGCGGCGAGACGGAAGCTAAAATAAAGGGTTTCGATAAATAAATGGTCATTGGTTTCTTTCAGTAAATAAATCACTGCTTTTATTCCAGATTAAAATTCACCTGTCAATTGCAAATTGTAATTGCATATTTATAGGTCTTGGAGTTATCATAAAGGTACAAAATAAGGATGAGGTGAATGATGAGAAGAACATTATCAATATTTTTAGCTGTTATTTTCTTGGTTTCCTTTTCGGGGCAGGTTTGGGCCGCGGAAAGAATTGTCCAATTAACCATACCCGGCTGTGCCGCCTGAAGCTCCAATAGCAGGATAGGTGCTATCCTGAAAAAAAATAACGGCGTGAAGCAATATGAGTTCAAAGGACATGATCTGTTGATTATTACCTTTGATGATGAAAAGACTACCCTCAACATTATTCTTGATGAACTGAGTAAGGGGAAGTTTAGTCCTACAGGCGATCCGGTTTATATAAATTAAGCCTAAAGGTATTTCTTCTTTTTTGCCGCTTCCAGGGTATCGACCACTTTTTTTACATCCTGGGAGCGGCCTTTTTTGCAAATCAGCAAGGCGTCTTTGGTTTCGACTATTATTAAATCCTTTACTCCGACAAGAGCGACAAGCTTTTTAGGGCTGTAAACAAGAGCGCCTTCAGTATCTGTAAAAATAGCGCTGCCGCCGCCGGTGAGGGCATTGCCTTGATTGTCTTTTGACGATATTTCCCAGAGGGCGTCCCAACTTCCCACATCGCTCCAGCCGAAATCTCCGGGCAGCATGAAAGCATTATCCGCTTTTTCCATGACGCCATAATCAATGGAGATCGAGGCCAGTCCTTTGTAAACTCTTGGTACAGTCGTCGCTTCTTTGGATGTTCCCAGAACTTCTTTGATTTTCATCAGTCCTGTGTGTAAATCGGGCAGACAGCGTTCAATTTCTTTCAAAATGATTGATGCCTTCCAGATAAACATGCCGCTGTTCCAGTAAAATTTTCCGCTTTGCACAAATTCCTTGGCTTTGGCTAAATCCGGCTTTTCCCGGTTGGATTTTACCCGGAAGACTTCTTTACCGCTTACGTTTTGCAATGACTGGCCCTGTTCAATGTAGCCGAAACCGGTTTGAGGGCTGGATGGTTTAATGCCGATTGTTACCAGGACTCCTTCTTGCTCGGCAACTTTTACGGCAGCGCTGATAACCTCCAGATATTTACGGGAATCGCCGATGGCATGATCGGAAGGAAGGACAACCATAACAGCATCGGGGACTTTTTTTAGGATATGCAAAGCAGCCAGCCCTATACAGGCAGCCGTATTTTTTCCCACAGGTTCAATAATAATGTTTTGGGCTGGAATTTCCGGCAATTGCCTGATTAATTCCCGGGCGTGTTTTTTCCCTGTTACAATTAAGATATTCGCTGGCGGAATCAGTGGTTTGATGCGGTCAACGGTTTCCTGAATGATCGTTCGTTTGCTGACTATATCCAGTAAATGTTTGGGCTTTTTTTCTCTGCTGCGGGGCCAGAATCTTGTGCCTCTTCCACCGGCCATGATGACTGCGTACATTTTATTGGCGCTCCTCTCGTTTGCGTTAGCTTATACCATTTCGCTTTCTTTGGCTAACTTTGTTGGCTGCGTCGTCGGCTTCCTCAACGTATGTAAAAATACGCCTCGTTGCCTCCTTCTTGCTGCCTCGTTATCCTTTGAAAGCGAAACGGTATTTTAGACTGATTGTAAATGCTATAATACAAAGTGCCTGGCAAATTCAAGTAAGATCGTAATACCCAAAAAGCTGATGATTTATTTATTCTTTATGTATCAGTTTTTTTATGTTAGCAATTACTCCACTTTCCAAAGCGGAAAAACAAAAAATACAAAATTAAAGCAGGGGGTGAATTTTATGAGAAAGAACAATCTTCGTTTAATAATGGGAATACTCAGTGCCATCATAATGTTTATTTTTGTACTCAGCAGCACACCAGCTATTGCCGGATATCCCGATAGGCCTGTTACAATTCTGGTAGGTTTTGCGCCTGGTGGCAGTATGGATTTAAGTGCCAGAGCCTTGGCCAGATCGGCGGAAAAAATTTTGGGGCAGCCCATAATAATTGAAAATAAAACCGGCGGCACGGGAACTGTGGCGCTGGCAGCCCTGCTTTCTCAAAACCCGGATGGATATACACTTTGTGCTACTCCCAGCTCTGTCCTGATCCGTGTTTCGCAAATGCAGCAGGTTCCTTTTAAACCATTAACAAGTTTCAAGCCCATCATCGGTTTTTCCGAGCCGCTATTAGGAATTGTTGTGAAAAATGATTCGCCCTGGAAAAAAATGAAAGACCTGGTAAATGATGCCAAGAAAAATCCCGGCAAGCTGAAATATGCCACAACCGGCGTCGGCAGCACCACTCACGCGGCTGTGGATGAAATAGCCACCGCCTATAAGCTGCAATTGATTCATATCCCTTATAAAGGTAGCATTGAAGCGCTTACTGCCCTTTTAGGTGGGCATGTTGATTTCGCCTCGCTGACCTCGGAATTGGTCTCTTCCGTAAAATCAGGACAAACCCGGCTTTTGGCAACCATGGGTAAAAAAAGATCACCTAAATTTCCAGATGTTCCCACTCTCAAAGAAGCTGGTTATGATTTTGTCAACGATGCCGTGTTTTCTATAGTCGGGCCATCCAATCTTCCGCCGGAAGTGGCAAAAAAACTGGAAATAGCTTTTACTCAGGCAACTAAAAGTAAGGAATACCTGGAAGCGCTCGATAAGATTGACATGGTACCGGTCAATTATAGCAGCAAAGAATTCGATAATTTCTTGAGAATTAATTGGAAAAAGATAAATAAACATTTAATTGCGAGCGGGTTGATTAAAGAAGCGGCAACCTTGCCGGAATAAAAACAAGGGTTCTTATGGTAGAAAAAAATAATCATCCGGCGCAGAGAATTATGGATAAAAAGGAAATTGCAGGCGGTCTTATCTGGCTTTTTTTTGCCGTGCTGGTAATAATTTCATCATTGAAATTGGGAATTGGTGAGTTTCATAACCCCGGCCCAGGTTTTTTCCCGTTTTGGTCTGCGCTATTGCTTGGTATGCTGGCCTTAATGATGCTGGCAAATATTATCTTGAAAAAAGATAAAACGGAAACAGGGCAGGAGCCCTATTTATGGAAAGGCCTGAACTGGGGCAAAAATATAACAGTGATTGTCGCTCTTTTTGTCTATTGTCTGGTGCTGACCAGGTTGGGCTATATTCTTTCCACCGTGGGACTAATGATGGTTTTGTTTTATATAGGCAAGATGAAGCTTTGGGCTGTGATTGCCGGTTCTTTATTGGCGGTAGCATTAAGCTACGGTCTTTTCTATTACGGTTTACAAACGCCGCTTCCCAGTGGTATCTGGGGTTTATAGTTTATTGTGAAACTCCAATTCCGAAAGTAAAACCCGGCGCATGTTGGGCGAAGCATATAACCTAAAGGTCACAGGTCGGAATTGGTAAGTTGAATCCCGCCGCTGGCGGGACGAAAGCGGATGGTATGATACTCCGCTGCTTGCTTTGGGGTTCATACCAGTGGCTAAAATGGAGTTTTTTTGGAAAATTTGCGCAGTTTATTATACGGCTTTTCTGTAGCTCTGCAGCCGAATAATCTTTTTCTCGTTTTTGTGGGTTGTTTTCTGGGAACACTGGTTGGTGTTCTGCCGGGAATTGGTCCTGTGGGGGCTATTTCCATTCTTCTGCCTCTGACTTTCCAAATGACTCCTACTGGCTCAATTATAATGCTCGCCGGAATTTATTACGGCGTAATGTACGGCGGTTCCACAACTTCCATCCTGGTTAATGTGCCCGGTGAAACGGCATCGGTTGTTACCTGCATGGATGGTTATCAAATGGCACGCCAAGGTCGTGCCGGTTCCGCTCTGGGAATTGCTGCCTTCGGGTCTTTCATTGCCGGAACCATCGGCTTAATCGGTTTGCAGTTTATTGCCGAACCGCTGTCCGCCATTGCCCTGAAATTTGGTCCACCCGAATACTTTGCTATAATCCTTTTGGGATTTACCTTTATTTCTTATCTTTCCCAGGGCTCAATGCTTAAGGCAGGCATTATGGCCTTTCTAGGTCTGATCTTAAGTACTATCGGGCTTGATCCCATCAACTCCCAGCAGAGAATGACTTTTGGGGTATTAAATCTTTATGAGGGATTAGGTGTTGCGCCACTGGCGATGGGTTTATTTGGTGTGGCCGAAGTATTCAATAGCCTGGAAAAAACTACATCCACCAAAATTCTGAAAGTTAAAATCAAGAATTTATTTCCCAATAAATTGGATTGGCTGCAAAGTAAATGGGCGATTTTGCGCGGAACATTGATCGGCTTCTTTCTTGGTATTCTGCCAGGTGGAGGACCAGTTCTTTCCACATTTATCGCTTATGGAGTTGAAAAAAGAGTGGCAAAAAATCCGGAGAGATTTGGTAAGGGAGCGATTGAAGGTGTGGCCTCGCCAGAATCGGCCAACAATTCAGCCACCTCCACATCCTTCATTCCTCTGCTCACTTTAGGTATTCCGCCCAATGTTGTGCTTGCTGTGCTTTACGGGGCATTTCTCATTCACGGTATTTTGCCCGGCCCTCTTATGATTCAGGAGCATCCGGATGTATTTTGGGGTTTGCTGGGAAGCATGTATATCGGCAACGTAATGCTTCTGGTTCTGAATCTCCCGTTGATACCTCTGTGGGTGCAGGTTCTGAGGATTCCTGATAGGGTTCTCTATCCGTTGATTCTGCTTTTCTGTGTGGTCGGAGCTTACTGCATCAATAATAATGTTTTCGATATTTTTGTGATGGTTGCTTTTGGAATTTTCGGCTATCTGTTTAAAAAATTCGGCTATGAGGGGGCGCCGCTAATTCTGGGTTTTGTTCTGGGGCCGATGTTTGAAGTTAATTTGAGGCGATCACTGCTCATATCCCAGGGAAGCTTTTCTATCTTTTTCACCCGGCCGATCGCTCTTATGGCGATTGGTGTTTGTGTTGTTCTGCTGCTGTTCAATATTTATCAAATATTTACCGGGAAAGGTAGGCCTGCGATTCCAAGTGAATAATACAACGGTAACTTGCAAAATGGTATAAGGAATTTATGTCAACACCATATTATCCGGAAATTACATTGAAAAAAGGGCGGGAAACGGCGCTGCTGCGCGGCCATCCCTGGGTATTCTCCGGCGCTATCGGCGCGATTAAAGGAGCGCCGACTGAAGGTGATATTGTTTTAGCCAAAGACTCGGCAGGAAAATCACTGGCCTTGGGTTTTTATAATCCCCGCACCGACATTGCTTTTCGAGTTTTAACTTCAAATTGCGATCAGGTTATCTCTGCCGGTTTCTGGCAAGACCGTCTTAAGTCAGCCTGCAAATTAAGGCAAAGGATTATCAATGAGCAGACGGACGCTTATCGTCTCGTCAATGCCGAGGGTGATGGATTTCCGGGGTTGATTGCCGATGTTTATGGATCAACTCTGGTAGTATCCATTACTACCGCCGGAATGGAAAAACAAAAAGGTCACATTTTGAATGCCCTTATTTCTCAGTTAAAACCAGCGCGGATTTATGAACATAGTCATGGGCGGTCGCGAACGCTCGAAGGTCTGGAAGAAAGCGAAGGTTTTGTCTATGGCGATAATCAATCGGCAGCAGTGCAAATAAGGGAAAATGGGTTGACATTTGAAGTGGATTTTATCGGCGGCCAGAAAACAGGTTTTTTTCTTGACCAGCGCATTAATCGGGAAAAATTAGGCGCGCTGAGCGGCAATACCAACGTTTTAAACTGTTTTTCCTATACAGGAGCTTTTTCTGTTTACTGCGCCACGGGTGGCGCTAAACGGGTTGTCTCTTTGGATACATCCGACGCGGCTTGCGTTGCTGCCGTGAAAAATTTGCGGCTCAATGGTTTTTCCCCGGATACTCATCCGGTAATTAATGCCGATGTCTTTAGTTATTTGCGCAACATGCAGGAAAACTTTGATCTAATTATTTTAGACCCTCCGGCCTTTGCCAAGACCAGGCGGGATATCGCTCGCGCCACGCGGGGGTATAAGGAAATTAATTTGCAGGCAATCAGGCATCTTGTCCCCAGCGGAATACTGGCGACATTTTCCTGTTCCAATTTTATGGAAGAAGATTTGTTTTACAAGACTGTGCAGGGCGCGGCGCGCAATGCAGGAGCGGACTTGCAGCTTTTGTCCAGACTGGAGGCAGGCCCCGATCATCCGCTTGGGCTTGGTCATCCCGAAGGACGCTATCTCAAAGGATTGCTCACCAGAAGGAATACCTGAAGATTGATGAACCCGTAAAAAATCGTCTCCCCGGCGAAGGCAGGGGTCCAGGGTTTTTCTAATTGTTCAAAATCACTGGATACCGGCCTTCGCCGGTATGACAATTATTATACTTTTGACCAGAACATCAAGATTGATTCGGTTGAAGATTCAAGGCGTCACGATATAACTGGCGATTTTATCTTGAATCATCCGGGAAGCCATGTTATTGCCGACCATTCCGACAATCACAGAAACGGTGGTTAAATCCCTTTCTACATATTCAACCAAGATCGTCACTTTTTCATCCTGAATGGTAGCTTTGAGCGAGCCAGTCGCAATTTTGCGGTCTTTTTGAACATCCGCCGCCTTCAGCTCTTGTGCCGCCTTTTCGCAGGCAGTCCAGACGGAATTAATATCCGCTTTATAATTGGTTATCAGGTAGCCATTCTGGTAAATAAACCGGCCGGAGCTGACTCCCATGATTTTGCCGTTCATAACCAGCGCGGCATCACAGCCGCACAAAATGAATACGGCAAAGAGCAACAAGGTTATTGATTTTTTAATCATAGACTCACCTCATATAAAAATATTAAATCAAAAGTGCAGAATGTTTGTTAGACCTTATATAAAATAGGGCAGATAGTCTGTCAATCTGATTTACAAAAGCGTCGCCGGAGAAATAACCGCGATTAGCGAATAGGCGAGCGACCAGATTAAAATTACCACAGTAATTATAATGCAGGCATAAGCCAAAAGCTTGATCCAGGCTGTTTCCGGCTTGTTTTCATTATAACCCATCCCAAAGCCCAAAAATATTCCCGATAATATCCCGCCGCCGTGCGCCCAGTTATTTATGCCGCCGATTATAATTCCGAAAACTGCAAGTCCTGCAACCCAACCCATGGCCTGCTTGAATATGGCTTGCCCGTAATATCCGCTGCGGCTTTTTCCATAATATAAGATCGCGCCGATTAACCCGCAGATACTGGCGGAAGCACCGATGGTGAAGGGAACACCAAATACTATGGAAGCGGCAAAACCGGCCACTCCGGTGATGATGTACAGATTTATGAAACGATAGAAGCCGAATTCACGCAGGATGAAAGGGCCAAGTTGATACAACGCCATCATGTTGAAGGCGATATGTAAAATACCTCCGTGCAAAAATGAAGCGGAAATTAAAGTCCAGACGCGGTGATATTGGATAACGGGAATGGTGCCGGTTGCGCCCAGTAAAAAAAGACTCTGGTCTGATGGCGAGAGGATATTAAACATACCGCCACCGGATAGAATTCCCCTTGGATCCAGAAGCAAGGAAAGAATATAGTAGGCAATGTTAATATAGATGATGGTTCTTACCGGGTCGGAACCAAGAAAAATATTTCTGATGACACCCACGGTATTGTGCAATCCCGGCCTTAAAATTCCGCAATAAGGACAGGAAGGTTCATCCGAGCTGATCAGCTTGCGGCAGTTGGGGCATAAGATGGACTTTCTTTCTGACATTATTGACGACCTCGTAAAAAGTCCATATGCTGCGTTGCGCGGCATCTCTCGTCATTGCGGAGTATGTAAAAATACGCCTCATTCCTCGGTATTTGCGCGCCTTGCCTCTGGAGCTTTTTACAAGGCCGCATGCAATAGGTAGTTGTTGCAACTTCTAGCGAGCACATAATTATATATTCCTTTTTTAATTTGGACTTAATTAACAACATTGTGCCAAGTTGTAAAGAAAAATAGAGCCTTTGTTGAGAGGTTGATTCATCTATGCTATATGATATCTATAAATGGGAAAGCTTTGAAAAATGGCTTCGCCGCGTCTCAAAATTTTTTTCGCTGACGTGCCGGGATTTTTTGATTGTGATCAATATCAAGAAAATATTACCATCATAGAGATGGGCTAAAAATCTTTGATTCACCGCTTGCGAACCATTTTTCAATTGCTAGGTGAAGTTCTTTATGGAGGGTTGTTTTGCGGCTTAAAGATCATGTGACAATAAAAATTGAATCAATAGCTTTTGGCGGGCAAGGGGTTGGCCGTGTTAATAATTTTGTTGTTTTTATTCCTTTTGCCGCTTCCGGTGATGAACTGGAAGTTGAAATCGTCGAACTGAAAAAGAAATTTGCTCGTGGAAGAATATTGAAGAAATTAAAACCATCACCTCTGCGAGATGTTCCTTTATGCAGTTATTACGAAAACTGCGGCGGTTGTTGTTACCAGCATTTGAACTATGAACATCAGTTGAAAATCAAAAAGAAGCAAGTGCAGGAAGCTTTTCAGAAAATCGGTAAGATGGCGACTCCGCCTGTCTTGGAAGCGATAGCCGCGCCCGAGGTCTATCACTACCGCGGGAAAGCTCAGTGCCATGCCGCAAAGGCGGCCTCCGGCTGGAAACTAGGTTTTCTCGATGTGTCTGGCGGCAAAATTGTGGATATCGAACGATGTGAAATAATGGAAGAAACAATAAACGATAAAATTAGAGAGTTGCGGAAAAACCCAAAACTGCTGAGTGTGGAAAGCAATTTAACAATCTGGTCGGAACCGCTATGTGACGCCTCGCAAAACAGGGATCAAATAAAACGTGTGGTAAAAGGGAAGGAATTTATCGTGCCCCGAGGCGGATTTTTTCAGGCCAACTTGTATTTGGCAGATCAATTAGTAGATGAGGTATGCCGCCTGGTTATGTCCGGTAAAATAAATACGATAGTTGATGCCTATTGCGGCAGCGGCCTTTTTTCCATTTTTCTTTCACCTTATGCCCAAAATATTGTCGGCATTGAGACTGTTGAGCAGGCGGTACAGTTCGCGCAAATGAATGCCGAAAGACAGGGCGTGCGGAATACAAAATTTATTTGCGGCGATGTTGAAAATGTATTGCCGCAGGAATTTGCATCTGGGGTGGATAAAATTGATTTACTGGTATTGGATCCTCCCCGTAGCGGTTGCGGTGGAGCTGTTCTGAAGTCGATTGCAGCTTTAAAACCGCAAAAAGTTATTTATATTTCCTGCAATCCGGCAACACAGGCGCGGGACATTAAATATTTGAGAGAATGCGGCTATGATCTTTTGAGTTTATTGCCGCTGGATATGTTTTCCCAAACGGAGCATATTGAAGTTATTGGTCACCTATCGCTCAGATAAAAACAATTATGTTTGCGGGATATGGGATATCCCCAGCCTTCGGCTATGGGATAGTTCGACCAGCTAACTTCAGCACACTTTGTTCCTGAAGTTAGGGTCTCATTAATTTTTTTATAGCTTTTAGGGGAAAAAGTTGATATTTGACTTTTATAGGTAAACTATTTTCGAAATACAAGGGGAGATAAATAATGTCATCAAAAAGTAAGGAAGTCAGAATTGAACAGCGCCGGATTTTAGAGGCTAAGCTGGAATTGCGATTGAAGAAATTGGCTGAAAAGGGGGTTAGCAAAGAAGACGCCCAGCGCGACACTCTGATTAAAAATTTAAAGTCCCAAATTCGAGAAACTAATGTCCGCATAGTAGCTTTTGAGAAGAATGCTAAGCTTGTCCAGACATTGGCGCAGGCTAAAGCGGAAAAATTAGCCGCACCGCCAAAGAAAGAGGAAAAACCCAAGGCGAAACCAGCAAAGGAAAAGGGAAAGGAACCTGTAGAGACCAAGCCAAAGCCGCAGCCTGCAGCCCCGATCCAGGCAGAACACAAGCCGCAACCGGCGCCTCTGGTTGTAGCAGAGCCTGAAAAGCAACTGGCAAGACCCATTGAAGCGGAACAAATACCAGAAGTGGTAAAGAAACCAGCTGTTGCCAAAGAGGAACCAAAAGAAAAACCCAAGGCAAAACCGGCGGCAAAGAAGCCGGCAGCCAAAGAAAAGGCACCGCCAAAACCTAAAGCGGCAAAGAAAGCGCCTGCCAAGACTAAAGCGGCAGCGCCAAAAAAGACGGCAGCAAAAAAAGCAGCACCGAAACCAAAGAAGTAGTATTTTAAAAGTAAAAAAAGGGCAAACCCGACAACGGGTTGCCCTTTTTTATTGATTGGCGTCCCCACGGGGAGTCGAACCCCGGTTACAGCCGTGAAAGGGCCGTGTCCTAGGCCACTAGACGATAGGGACGTTATTGACCTTTATTTATGCAAGTTGCGCTTTATATATTGTTAAAAGTAGAATGTCAAGTATTGGCTCAATAAAAAAAGTCAAAATAATTTAAGCTTTAGGCGGGGCATTTGAGTTGTCTGTGAATAATCACCAGTGGATGATTAAAGGAGCTTTATTATGAACATTCGTGATTTTAGAAAACCAGGGCAGGATATCAATGAAATATTTACCAATCGCTGGTCGCCCCGCGCGATGTCCGGTCAGGAGATTGATGAGAAAACATTGCTTACTCTTTTTGAAGCGGCACGCTGGGCGCCTTCATCCAATAATAATCAACCCTGGCGCTTTATTTACGCCCGCAGAAACACAAAGCATTGGAATACGTTCTTCAATCTGCTGGCAGAAGGCAATCAGGTGTGGGCAAAAAACGCGGCTGTGCTGATAATTGTTATTTCCAAAACCACTTTTGATTCCGGTAAGCCCTCGCGGACGCACTCTTATGACGCAGGTGCCGCCTGGGTCAGCTTTGCGCTGCAGGGATCGCAAAGCGGTCTTGTTGTTCACGGCATGCAGGGATTTGATTACGATAAGGCAAAAGAGATTCTGCGCATTCCCGATGGGTATCAGGTGGAGGCAATGATTGCCGTGGGGAAAAAAGGCAAGAAAGAAGATTTGCCTGATTATTTGCAGGAGAGGGAATTTCCTTCATCAAGAAAGACCACTGCGGAATTGGCTATGGAAGGTTCTTTCAAGGAATAAATATTGGAAGGGTTGCTTATGCAAAATGGTCCATCGGGGTCAAAATGACCTACAAATATTGCAGGCAATTCATCAATCTTTGATATTCTAGATGAATATCCAATGTTACTTCTATAAATATTTCTTTAGAAATAAAGTTTAAATATTTAATTATATTAGCGTAATAAAATATTGCTGGTTTATAAAATCTAGTTTTTCTCACTGGCCTAATAATTGCTAGAAAAATATTAAATTTTGTTAATAAAATGCACATTCAGGTTTGTTCCTGTTTTAAATCAGGAATGAATTTTGTTTGCATTTCATAATAATATTTTTTTGGCTTTGGTTATAAATATGCGTAACATCCCCAATCCTGTACGTTTATCGCTCGCATTTTTCACCATCTTTTTTGGTGTTCTTTTAGGCGCGGCTCAAGCGGCGGATGTTCAGCTTTCCCAGTTTGATGATGCGCCCGACCCTGCAATCCGTGGTGGCAATTTTACCTATACTTTATCCATTGAAAACAATGCCACCGATATCGCGTACGGCGTTGTTCTGACACTTCCACTCCCCGCAACCACTGTTTTTGTTTCCGCAACCGGTACCGGTTGCAGCCATGATGGTTTGGTGCCGGGCACCGTTACCTGTAATCTGGGCAATCTGCTTGGAACAATGGCCGGAGGCTTGCCGGAAGCTGTCACGGTAACAATCAGGACGACAGCAGCCACTGGAAATACAGTTAACGCGACCGCGACTGTTTCGTCTACAACTCCCGATACTGATCTGACGAACAACAGCCTTACACAAAATACCACCATTAATGATGGAGCTGATCTATCGATTGCCAAGGTAGCATCTCCCGCAAGTGTTGTTGCCGGTGGTCTGGTTGACTGGACTATCAGCAGCCGGAATCTCGGTCCGAATGGTGCAACGAGTATTACTATTACAGACTCATTGCCCGGAACACTGACATATGTCTCGGCATCAGGCACCGGCTGGACGTGCGGTCACACCGGAGCAAATCCTGGAGGGGTGGTTACCTGCACGCGCCCTTCACCTAACGCTGTAGGTGTTTTGCCTGATGTCGTGCTTCGAACACAAGTAACCGGGGCGGTGACGGGAACTGTAACCAATTCTGTCACGATAGCAGCCGCAGCGCCTGCTGATCCCATCACGGCGAACAACACAGTGAACGCAGACGTGACCGTCACGCTGGGAACCGATCTCGCGATTACCAAAATTGTTTCCAGCCCTGTTATCGGTGGAAATAATGCGACTTTCACGCTGCGGCCGCGCAATAATGGTCCTTTCAGTGCGAGCACCGTTGTGGTTACCGACACACTGCCGGCCGACTTTACTTATTCTTCTTCTTCCGGTGCGGGATGGAGTTGCAGTCACAACGGAGTGAATCCTGGAGGCGTGGTTACCTGTACGCGCGCAAGTTATGCTGTGGGGGCAGCCAACAATATATCCATTGTCGCGACATCGCCCACTGTATTAACATCTACAGCTTATACCAATATTGCTTCTATAAGTTCCGCAACGCCCGAAGCCAACGTCGCCAATAATACAACAAGCCTTACCTTTAATGTTGTGCCCGACGGCAGAGATCTTTCGATTGCCAAAACCAAGACCCCGAATCCTGTCGCGCAAAATGCTCAAATCACCAGCCATATCACTGTAACTAATAATGGGCCGAGTATTGCACCTGCCGCGACAGTTCGGGTTACGGATACCCTAAACCTCCTCAATGAAGCATACGGCTATCCGCAACCGACACCGACATTATTTTTTTCCGGCGGCGGTTGGAATTGTACGCCCGCGGGCAATGTTGTGACATGTGATTACGCCAATGCTTTATCCGTGGGGGGCTCTGCATCCGTAGATATTTACACTACGGCACTGGGCATTGGTACCATTACAAATACAGCCTGCGCGGTATATACAGGAGCTGCGCCCGGAGACAACGTCAGCGGCAATGATTGCACAACGAGAAGTACGACTTCGACGGAGGAACCTCTCTCGCCTGATTTATCCATTGCCAAGCTGGCAACTACCGCCAACGCGGATACAACACTTGACGCTACAGAGCAAACGATTACCTATACTATTACGGTCACCAATAATGGACCCGGCAATGCGACCGGAATGGTTATGACCGACACCATTCCCGGCTATGTGACGGGACTGCCGGGAAGCACGGGAATTGCCGTGGGTATCTCCACGGCTTCCACTGCCACATTTAATTGTACGACAGGTTCCACAGTAACCTGCACACAAACGGGAGGAACTCTGCCCGTAGGACAAACGATAGTATTTACCATTGGCGTCAGCCGCCCGCTTTTAAGCGGCACGTTAAACAATACCGCCAACATTACCTCAACAACCCTGGGAGATCCAAATCCGGCCAATAACCAGGCCACAGCAACAGTAACAGTAGATGCCAACGCCGATGTCGAGGTAGTTTCCAAATCTGTCCTTCCGGTGACGATATTCGCGGGTACGAACGCGACTTATACCATTTCGGTGCGGAACAACGGACCGTCCACTGCCGATAGTGTCACATTAGTCGATGATCTCTGCAATGGTGGAGGAAGTACTGACTGTAACTACACCCTTATCTCAGCGACAGCATCTGGTTCCGGAGGCTCTTGCTTGCATGACGCGGGAGCACATACTGTTACCTGTACATGGGGTCCTCTTTCTCAGTTTGCCCGGGGTAGAGTTGAGAGCGTGACGGTGATTCTCTCACCCAACTGGCAGGCACTCCCCCCTAATCCGCGCCAATTTGTCAATACTGCAACAATAAGCACCACAACGCCCGAAAAATACGACGGTACAAACTGGGGTAACAACTCAAAATCCGCCACGCTAACGATCAACCCGGCCACGCTCGACGTTCTCGTAAATAAAACTGATGCTGCCCCGGCCGGTCCCGACCCACTGGGCTTTGCACCAGCGCCGGTAGGTAATGACAATCTTATTTCATACCTAATTAGGATTACCAACAACGGCCCTTCGCTGGCCAGCGGTGTTATGTTTACGGATACGATGACTCCTCCTGCAGGCAGGCGAATTACGTTTATGCGGGTCTCCGATACTCCTTACGGAGGAGATTCGGCAACTACCACCTGTACGAATACCGGTGTCACTTCCGCCCCCGGTGTGGCTCTTTCGACCACCTGTACACTGGGGCCGAATGTTGCCGCCAGTGCCAGCGTCAATCGCTATCTCATCTTCCAGGTTATGGACGCACCAGCAGCCAGCAGCGACACTTATACCGATACTGTTATCGTTACACCAAATGAGACGGATACTAATCCCGCCAATAACTCGGTGAGTCAAACAACTACAGTCCGTGTGCGTGCGGATATTTCCACCGCCAAAGTTCCATCGTCCGGCACGGTACAGATGAAACAGCCTTTTTTATGGACCATTAGCGTTACAAACAACGGTAATGGCAACAGCCAGATAACAACATTAACCGATACACTGCCGGCGGGGATGCAATACATCACTCCGGCGATCGCGGCAACATTGCCGGCACCTTATAACGCTCCTCCATACAGCAGCGGTGCCGCCTGGATAAATAACAATACATCGCCCGGCAGCGGCACTTGCAGCGTTGCCGGCAGTGCTATTACCTGCAACTTCGGCTTGCTCGAAAACACTAAAGTTGTAACGCTGACAGTTCCCGTGAGAATGATCACCTATCCCGCGGGAGGAACGACCCAGAATTGTGCTACGGCGGCAACCAGCGAAGTCGACCCTGTCCCAAGCAACAATAGCCAATGCACTTCAGTAACCGTCCAGAAGTCAAGCATCGCCGGCACGGTTTATCGTGACCTGAATAATGACGGGGCAATGAGCGGCTCAGGTGAAATAGGAATATCCAATGTGCAACTCCGCTTACAGGGAACCGACGCTTACAACAGCCCGGTTGATGTGACTACTACGACAAATGGCAGTGGTAACTATATCTTCGACAACCTTTCTCCGAGTAATGTTGCCGGTTATACTATTACCGAACCAACTCAGCCGGCAAATTTCTTTGACGGCAAGGACACACCGGGTACGGGCTGTGGAACAGGAAGCTGTGGTACGGCAGGCGCAATCGGTACGGATATAATCTCAGGGATACAGCTTGATGCCAACAGTACGGCGGTATCCTATCTTTTCGGCGAGCTTCCCGGCAATACGATCAATGGCTACGTCTATTCCGATGCCAACAACAACGGTATCCGCGAGGGCGGAGAGACGGGCATTATCGGCATAACTATAACACTGACCGGTACCGATTATGGTACGGATGGTGTTCTCGGAGGCGGCGACGATGTTGCCATAACCCCCCGCACGAAAACAACAGACGCCAGCGGTTATTACGAATTTACGGGACTGAGAGCCGGTAATTATCAGATTGCCGAAACTCAACCCCCTGCCCCTACATACTTGGATGGGAAAGATACCGCCGGCACTGTAGGTGGAGCCGCCTGCGGCAGTTGCAGCACCGCAGTTAAAAACAGAATATCGAACATCATCATGCCGACCTTCGGCATTACCGCAGCCGATATGAATTTTGGCGAATTGGCGCCCGCATCATTAGCCGGAAGCGTTTATAATGATACCGATAATAGTGGAACTCGCGACCCTGGAGAGGCGGGAATACCCGGCATAACAGTTACTCTCACCGGAACCAATGATCTTGGCGCTCCTGTTAGTGTGGTAGCGATTACGGATGTCAACGGCAACTATAACTTCGGCAACTTACGGCCAGGGGCATATACAATAACCGAAACCCAACCGGCTGGGTTTGTTGACGGCAAAGACACTGCCGGATCGCTGGGCGGCACTACTTCCTTAATACCCCCAAAGAATTTCATCAGCGCAATCACGCTGGGAGCCGGGCAGAACGGAACCGGCTATATCTTCGGCGAGGCAGGAACCGGTATTACGGGATCTGTTTATGTCGATAGCAATAATAATGGCATCCGTAATGTCGGTGAGGTTGGCATTCTCAATGTTACCATAACACTGACCGGAACAGATACTGCCGGAAACCCTGTTACGCGAACGACTACTACAGCCGCTGACGGCTCATTTGCATTTTACGGCTTGCCGGCTACTGGTACTTCCGGCAGTTATACATTGACTGAAACACAACCCTCCGCGTGGGCTGACGGTCTTGATGCCGCGGGCACGGCCGGAGGCACGGTTGGTAATGATATCATTTCCGCTATTCATTTGAACGGAACGACAGTGGCTTCCGGCTACACATTTGGTGAGCGTGGCGGTTCTTTATCCGGTTTTGTTTACAATGATGTCAATAATAACGGAGTTAAAAACCCAGGCGAACAGGGAATTCAAGGTGTGAATATTACGCTCACCGGTACCGATATCAATGGAAATCCCATTAGTCTGACTACTATAACCGCTGCTGACGGATCATATATATTCAATGATCTACCCAGGCCGAATGGAGCCGGATATACCATTACCGAGACGCAGCCATCAGGCTATGGCGAAGGCATCGATACGATTGGCTCTCTGGTCGGGAGCACTCACCCGGCCCAAAATACGTTTTTTATTCCTCAGGTTTCGTTCCCGGCGGGCGCCAATGGTACAGCGTATAATTTTGGTGAACGCGTCGGGGCCTACTCACAGGTATCCGGCCGCGTCTGGTTTGATGCCAATCATGACAGAGTCGATAACGAAGGCTCTTCCGCTGGCCGTCCGGGCTGGATTGTGGAATTGATCAAACGCGATAACCCGCTCGATAATACCGGATATCTGTTGATCGCTCAGGCAACGACGGACGCAACCGGGAATTATGCGTTTACCGATGTATTGCCGAATAATGCTGGCGTGCCGACTGACCGCTATGAAATACGCTTCCGGCATCCGCCAAACAGTTCTGTTTTTGGTGTGCCGGTATCAACTCTTCCCGGTGTTGATTTGAGCTACGGTACGATCAGAAACATTCTCCTTAATGCCGGTGACAATGCTTTGAACCAGAGTCTGCCGCTTGATCCGGGTGGTGTTATCTATAGTTCAATCACGCGTCTGCCGATAGCCGGTGCTACTATAGCGATCAGCGGACCTGTCGGTTTTGATCCGGCCAGCCATCTTGTTGGCGGCGCAGGCAATATCACGCAGGTTACCGGAACAGATGGCGTTTATCAGTATATATTGCTTTCAGGAGCACCAGCTGGTCAGTATACTTTGACCGTGACATCACCGGCCGGTTATTTGCCCTTCCCGTCAGCGTTGATTCCATCTTGTACCAACGCACTGACGGTTAATGCCACGCCCGCTCCGCTGCTTATCCAGACGAGCAATTCAGCTCCGGGGGTAGGTACACCGCTGCATGCTCCCACTTCTTGCCCGGCTGCATCAGGAGGCGTTGGCGCGGGCGCGGGTACTACCCAGTATTATCTACTGTTTAATTTGATTCCCGGCACTTCAGCCGCTGTAGTCAACAACCATATTCCAATTGACCCGATCCTTGGTGGCGCGATTATCGCGACGAAAACCACACCGCTGGTAAACGTCAAGAGAGGTGATCTTGTTCCCTATACAATCACCATGACCAATACACTGGCTGCAATACTGACGAATATTGATGTTCGTGACATTATTCCGCCGGGCTTCAAATACCGCACGGGCAGTGGAACTCTCAATGGCGTGCGTACGGAACCGCTGATTGCCGGAAGAGAATTGACATGGCGCAATCTCACGTTTGTAGCTGGCGAGAAGAAGACATTTTTGATGATTCTTGTGGTTGGTTCAGGCGTTTCCGAGGGTGAATACACCAATCAGGCCTATGCCGCAAACAACATTGTTAATACGGCTGTATCCAATATTGCCACCGCGACAGTCCGCGTCATCCCTGATCCCACATTCGATTGTCCCGATATTATCGGCAAGGTCTTCGATGATAAGAATGCCAATGGCTATCAGGACGAAGGCGAGCCCGGCATCGCTAATGTGCGGCTGGCAACTGTGCGCGGTCTTATCATTACTACTGATGCCGATGGCCGATTCCACATTCCCTGCCCGGAAATACCGAATGAAAATCGTGGTTCAAACTTCATTCTCAAGCTGGATGACCGCACACTGCCCTCCGGTTACCGCGTTACTACAGAGAACCCGCTGGTTGCGAGGCTTACCCGGGGCAAGATGACCAAAATGAATTTCGGCGCGACAGTTCACCGAGTTATCCGTATTGATGTCAATGCTGCCGCTTTTGAAAAGGAAGGCACAAAGCTGCTCGGAGAATGGCAGCAGAAAATCCAGGCACTGGAAAAGACGCTTCACGAACGTCCCACAGTTGTGCGTATCGCTTATCGTATGGGAGCGGAATCGAAGAGTCTTGTTGATAAGCGCATAAAAACAATCCGCGATATGCTGCAAGCTCTCTGGAAAAAGGGGAAAGACTGCCCGCCGCTGGTTTTTGAAGAGGAGATCGTCGAGGTAAGATGAAGACAGCTGATTACAGACACAAACAATTTGCCGCGCTTACTTTGATTCTCGCTTTCGGCTTTCTGCCGGATGATGCGATATCGGCTGAAATTCGTGGAAAGATTGTCGATCGCTGCAGCACAATTGAACAAAATACGCCGTCGTGCTCGGAGAAGGAAATAGAGATACTCGCACAAGCTTCCGGTTTGAAGGGCAGCGATGTCCGCGTGATGATCGAAGCGCAAGGGCATGCTCCAGCAAAAGCTCCCAAGATATCATCGGTGATGCAGGACGAAAAGAAGACTCCTCTTTTTGAATCAGGTAAAGCTGTGATGAACTCCGCTGTCCATCAACGCCTGGACATATTGGTAAACGAGCTTCAAGGAAAGCGTAATATCAAAATAGAGATCACCGGCCATACGGACAATCAGCGCGTCAGCAAAAAACTACAAAGTCAATTTGCCGATAACAACGTGCTTTCAGAAGCCCGCGCACTTGCCGTCGCTGGTTATCTAAAAACCAGGCTTAATTTAGAAGCATCGCAGCTTGCCATTATTGGTAAAGGAGAAGGCAGTCCCGTCGCCGATAACAAAACTGAAGAAGGGCGTGCCGCCAACAGACGAGTGGCGATTTGTGTCTGGTACGATGAGCTGAAAAAACCATTACCTAAAATGGAAGAACAATCGCTTTGCGGCGCGGCGGACAGTAATCCCGATGTGCCGTTTAATATTACAATTGACGGCGCTCCGGCCGGCCCGACGAAGACACGTGTGGAAGCCGACCGTCAGCGTTGCGCCGATGTGGCCCTGGAAAAAGCGGATATTCGCATCCACTATGATCCGCTGGCCATTGCTCCCGCGCTAAATGTTTGGACAACTCCGAACGGTTCTCTGCGTACCGCGCCGGTATCCTTTTATACTTATTCCAATTACGCTTTCTGGATCAAGCGCGCCGAGGTACGAATTTTTGAGAAGGGCAAGAGCTCGCAGCAGGAGCCTTTCGCCGTCGTGCCGGTTAAAATTAATGAAGCGGCACTCTGGCAGCTTCCTGCCGCTGCTCCGGAAAATATTTTCTTTTTGCTGCGTGTTTATGATGAAAAGGGGCGTTTTGACGAAACAGCAGCCAAGGAACTTAAGCTGCTGACAACGCGCAAGTCACCGAAGGATGAAGAAAAACCATCAAGAGAAAAATTGATCGGATACGGCGAGAACAGCCGCGTGCTGGCCAATATTCCTGCGCAGGGCGGCAACATAACGGTTGACGGGGCGAAGATAAAAGAAGGGCAGGTGGTTACCGCGCTGGGCCTGCCGGTTCCCGTTGACCCCAACGGCAAGTTTGCGGTGCGCCAGATCATGCCCGCGGGGCCGCATTCAGTTGAAGTCAGCGTTACTGACCAACAGGGGCACGGTGTGATTTACCGCCGGAATATTTCGATTCCGGACAATGACTGGTTTTATATCGCCATTGCCGATCTTACAATAGGCCAGAACTCCACATCCGGTCCGGCTAAAATCGTTACGAATGACACCAGCGATTATTACGATAACAAAACATATATAGACGGCCGCGGCGCTTTTTATCTCAAAGGTAAAATCAAAGGTGAATATCTGTTGACCGCTGCCGCGGATACCCGTGAGCGTCCGCTGAAGGATCTTTTCAGTAATTTTGATTCCAAGGATCCCAGCTATTTGCTCAGGCGTATCGATCCGGATATGTTTTATCCGGTCTATGGCGATGACAGCACGATTGTGGACGATGCGCCTACTCAGGGGAAGTTCTATGTCAAACTGGAAAAGGGCGACTCTTCAATCATGTGGGGTAATTTCCAGACACAGTGGACAGGCACTGAGCTGACGCAATACAACAGGGGTCTCTATGGTGCCAATCTTTTAATTAGACCGGAGGCCACAACTAAATATGGTGAACGCACAACGTTTCTTAATGCCTTTGCGGCTGAACCGGGAACAATCAGTTCCCGTGAAGAGTTCCGGGGCACGGGAGGCTCGCTTTACTATCTGCATCATTTGGATATCACGCAGGGATCTGAAAAAATCTGGGTCGAAATTCGGGACAAAGATTCATTAATGGTTCTGGACCGCCGCCAACTGTCGCCTTCGCAGGATTATGATATCAATTATTTGCAGGGCAGGGTTGTGCTGCGCTCACCGCTTCCTTCAGTTGCCGACGGCAGCGCGCTGGTGCAAACTTCGACGCTAAACGGCAATCCGGTCTTCCTGGTGGCAACTTATGAATATGTGCCGGGAATGGACGCCGTCAATGATCTGGCTGCGGGCGTTCGCGCAACGCACTGGCTCAATGATTATATTCGTCTGGGCCTTACCGGTTTCCGTCAGGGTGATGATCAGGATGCTCAGCGTCTGGAAGGCGCTGATTTAATCTTGCGCTACAAACCGGGAACTTACGTAAAGGGAGAGTTCGCGCACTCTGTTGGCGCTGGTGTTGGAACACAAACATCAATTACCGGAGGTTTTGGTTTTAATCAACTCCAGGGAACCGATAATGATGCTGCCAATGCCTGGCGCATCGAAAGCGCGCTGGATATGAGCGAATTATGGGAAGGCAAGAAAGGGAAAATGTCTTCCTACTGGCAGAACCGCCAGCGGGGGTTTTCCGGGCCGGGACAGGTAACGCTGGCCGGTGAACGCATGGAACAGGTGGGCGCTGCCGCCAGTTTGCCCATAGGCGAGCGGGCAAACTTTGAGCTCAAAGCCGATTACCGGGATTCGGACAGCCAGACATTTCGGGCTACGGAAGGTTCTATTGGATATCGCGTGACTGACGCGGTGAAAGTTTCGGCAGGCGTGCGCGCTGATGATAGGAAAGTGGCTATTGTCAACGCCAGCCCTACATTATCTCAGGATGGAGACCGTACCGATGCCATCGTCCGTATTGATTACCGGCCTGTAGCCAAGAAACAAACTGCTGCTGCCGCGGATGTTAAATCCGTGGCTGGGGCAGAGAAAACGCCGGTTCAGACAGCCGCGCAATCAGACGCAGGTAATACGCCTCAGGAAAAACCAGCCCAGCCGGCGGTAGCAGCAACTCCTGCGCCTGCCGCGCCGCAAAAAAATGCTGCTCCGCTTGCTGTGCAGTATGAACCGTGGGGAATTTATACCTATCTACAGAAGACAATAAATCATTCCGGCGAAAGGCCGGAAAATGACCGGGTCGGCGTTGGCGCGGATTGGCAGGCAACAGCGCGTTTCAAAATCGGCGGGGAAGTCTCCGCCGGTGATGATGGACTAGGCGCTAAGCTCACCGGTGATTATCGTATAGATGATCGCAGCAATGTTTACTTAACCTACTTAAACGAAACAGACAGGCCAGATCTGGCGTATCGCGGCAGGATTGGCACTCTTGTTTTCGGCAGTGGATATAAACTTTCTGATCAGACTCGGATTTATACTGAATCGCACTGGGTGGATGGCGCTGGGCCAAACAGTCTTGTTCAGGCGTTCGGCCTTGATCTAGCGCCGAATGACCGCTGGACTTTTGGCGTTAAAGGCGAAGTTGGCAAAGTCAGTGACGAAGTCTCTGGCGATATGAAGCGCTATGCAGGGGGGATTTCCGCTGCCTATAAGTATGAAAAAATTAAATATGCAACCGCCCTTGAATATAGACATGAGGATGGCACAATTGAGACCCGTGATACCTGGCTGATGAAGAATTCATTAGGATATCAGGCAACACCATCATGGCGGCTGATTGGAAAATTTAATTTCTCCCGTAGTTATTCATCGCAGGGATCATCTTATGACGGCAATTATATGGAGATAGTTACAGGAGCGGCATTCCGTCCAGTGAAGCATGACCGCCTGAACATGCTTTTCAAATACACTTATTATGAAAACGTGCCATCGCCGGGGCAGCTGACTCCGACCGATATCATTGCCGATTATTCGCAGCGCAGCCATGTTTTTTCAGCCGACGCAATTTATGATCTGGTGAAATGGCTTTCTATCGGCGCGAAATACGGCCTGCGTATCGGAGAACTGAGGATGAGTAAGACCGACGGAGAGTGGTTTTCCAGCCGCGCTGACCTCATCATTTTGCGGGCGGATTTACATCTGGTGCGCGAATGGGATCTGCTTCTGGAAGGGCGCCGGTTAAAAGTGTACGAAGCTGATGATGAAAGAACGGGATTACTCATCGGCATTTACCGTCACATCACAGATAATTTCAAAATAGGCGCGGGGTATAATTTCACCGACTATTCCGATAATCTTACCGATCTGTCCTACCGCAGCCAAGGATGGTTTATAAACGCCATCGCTTCATTCTAGCTTTTATTCCCGTGCAGACGGGGCTTGTGCCTTTCAGGGTAAATCCAGTAATCCTCGTCACACCTGCAGCAAAGCTCAGGCATACGCCGGGGTGTTCCCTACTGGAATGATAAAGGGTAGGGTCGCAGCTTTCCGGTGGTTCTAATTTTAATAATAAGCTATTGTCAATTCAACCAATCAAAAAGGAGAAAAGACATTTGCAGTGGGGTGTCGTTTTACTTATTCTTTTTGCAGCAGCGCTGCATGCCAGTTGGAATGTCCTTATCAAATCAGAGTCGGACAATTCAACAAACACCGCTTTGATCGTAGCGGGAAGCGCCATTATCGGTGTGGTGTTTCTGCCGTTTGTTCCTTTACCACTGCGGCCTTGCTGGCCGTATCTTGGGGCATCCGTTGTCATCCATATTATTTATTTTAGTTTATTATTACTGGCCTATAAAAAAGGTGACATGAGCCTTGTTTATCCGCTTATGCGAGGCTTGCCTCCGGTACTTACAGCCATTGCCGCCTCCATGTTGCTTTTGGAGGTATTATCCTTACGGGGATGGCTGGGGATTGCGCTGGTTTCGAGCGGGGCTTTAATGCTGACCGCGGACTTCCGTTTTTCCAGAGGATTTCAACTGGCGCCTGTTGCTCTTGCTCTCTTAAACGCGATCGTCATTGTTATTTATACTCTAGTGGATGCCCAAGGGGCCCGGCTCTCCGGCAATGCTTTTAGTTACACCGGCTGGATGCTTTTCCCGCTGGCCTTGTTTTTCTTCCTTGTCATCCCGGCAATCGAAGGCCATCAGGTATTTTACCGGATGGCAAAGGACTGGAAAAAGAGCCTCATCGGTGGTGCCTTCACATTCGCTTCCTACGGAATCGCGCTTTGGGCTATGACACGGGCGCCTGTTGCCCTTGTGGCCGCCCTGCGTGAAACATCTATTCTCTTCGGCATGGTATTTTCCGTCTTCATCCTGAGAGAGCGCATCACCTGGATTCGCGGTCTGTCTATTGTCCTGATTGTTGCGGGTGCTCTTGCGATTAAGATGTCCTGAAAAATTCAACAGAGCATGATATAGTTGGCAAGAATATGTTAACAAATGACCAAATTTACAGACAGCTTCAGGTTCAGTTAGACCAATATCCGATTGGATACCCCGCGACACAAAGCGGTGTTGAAATTGATATCCTGAAATATTTCTTCACCCCGCTTCAGGCAAAGATTGCGCTCTGTCTTACGCTCCGATCTATATCTGTTGCTAAAATCCGCAAGAGGCTCAAAGAAAAATTCAATATAGAATTGTCCCAGGATAATTTGTCTGCAATGCTAGAGGAAATGTTTATGAAAGGCGTCATCAGCCGATCGGGGAGAATAGGCCCTCCACGCTACAGCGTTTCCATGCTGGCGATTGGTATGTTTGAATATCATGTAGATGATCTCACCTACGAGCTAGTGGAAATGATCCATAAATATTTTGATGAAGCCTTCAGCGCGGAATTTTTCCGGTCATCTCTGCCCCAGCTTCGTACAAGCCCCCATATGAAGGCGATTGTTCCGGAATATATTGTTGATACGTATGATAATATGCGGCACTTCATCACCAAAACCAAAGAAACCATCCATGTGGCCAACTGCGTCTGCAAGCAGGGTGAGGCCATTATGGGGAAACCTTGCCGGCAGACGGATAATATTGAAGTCTGTCTGCTTTTCGGATCGACCAGTTATCCAGCGCGAGGCAGAGCCAGGCAAATATCTAAAGAAGAATGCCTGAAGATATTGGATATGGCCCAAGAGAAAGGGATGGTTCTTCAACCGGGAAATTCGCGAAAACCAAACTGCATCTGCATCTGCTGTGGTTGCTGCTGCGGGGTTTTAACGACGGCCAAAAAACAACCCCAGCCGGCTCGATTTTTCACTTCCAATTATTATGCCCGCATCAATATGGATTTATGCAAAGGATGCGAGGTCTGTGTGCAACGCTGTCAGATGGATGCGATTATTTCGGAGGGTGAAAACTTCCGGGTGGATCTGGACCGGTGCATCGGGTGCGGCCTTTGTGTGACCAAGTGTAAACTGGAAGCCGTCAAGCTGTTCAAAAAAGCAAAGGTTACCGTGCCGCCGCTGAACACGGAAATTTTATATTTAAGCATTCTGATGGAAAGAGCCGGCAGGAAAAAAATGATAGTCAATATGCTCCGGCTGCTTTTGGGGAAGCCTTTATAATGACTTTTGCCTCATAGGTATTGACATTTGCCTTCTTTATCTTTAGATTGAAAGAAAAACATAAGGGAAATGAAGTTATGCCTATATATGAATATAAATGCGATAAGTGTGGAGAACAATTTGAAATTGTCACCATAAGCATGAATGAAAAAGCAAATGCGGTATGTCCGAAATGTAAATCCAAAAAAACCAGTAAAATGATGTCCAACTTTGGTCGCGGGAAATATTCATCGCTTAGTTCGGGTAATTCCAGCGGAGCCAGTGCCTCGAGCAGTTCTAGCTGCTCATCGTGCTCTTCATCAAATTGTTCGTCCTGCGGGCACTGAGTTCATTGAAATCAATTCCGCCCAATAGTCTTGACAAATAGAGATCATGTACATAAAATTAGAGCCATAATAAAACGTTTTTTAAAATATTTGATTAGCTACATATAATGTCCCCGCAATTATTAATGGCAAAGCTAATAAATAGTTAAAAGTTTAAGGGGGGATCGGATGAGAGTTTATTTCAGGTTTATCTTTAAAGGTAATCAATATTTTAACACGCCCGAAAACCAGCTAAGAAACAGTCATTTAAGAAAGCTCATATCGGTAATTTTCCTTAGTGCGACATTGTGGAGCATTTTCATTTTTATGCCAAAAATCGTTTTTGCTGGTCCACCTTTTTTAACCGATGACCCGGAACCAGTAGAATACAAGCATTGGGAAGTATACCTGGCTGCACAATACAGGCATGATCGGGATCAGGATTCCTCGACACTACCTCACCTCGAAGTAAATTATGGCATAATTCCGAATGTACAGATACATTTAATAGTACCCCTTGTTTATGTGAAGCCTGAAGGATCAGGGTCACAGTATGGTTATGGAGATACGGAGTTAGGTGTCAAGTTTCGTTTCATTCAGGAAAAGGATTACATACCGCAAGTGGGAATATTCCCCATGATAGAGTTTCCAACCGGTGATTCCGATAAGGGTTTAGGAAACGGCAGAACCCAATATTTCCTGCCAATCTGGTTACAGAAAAGTTTTGGGCCATGGACAACCTATGGGGGAGCGGGATACTGGATTAATCCCGGCGAAGGGAAAAAGGATTGGTGGCAGTTCGGATGGCAAGTTCAGCGAGAGATTACTAAAATGCTAACCTTGGGAACCGAACTCTATTATAAGACAGCAAGCACAGAGGATGGCAAAGATACTACAGGGTATACTTTTGGCGCCATTATCAACATTAACGAAAACCATCACATCCTGCTTTCCGCGGGACAGGACATTAACGGACCAAATTATCTCTCAGTTTATGCAGGCTATCAATTCACATATGGTCCGCAGGAAAAGGAATAGTATCAAATAAAGTAGATTCGGGAAGTTAAACGTTAACCAAAAAAAATAACATCTCTAAGGATTCATGAAAGGAGCGGAAAAATGCTGAATCAGGGTTTCATGATGTCGCATGTGCTGTTCGGTATCTTGGGTATTCTCTTTGCTGTGGCCTTGTTTGTGGATGTTCTCAATGCCGAAAAAAATAGCGGGAGAATAAAAAAATTAAGCTTAGCCGTTGCTGCGTTGATGATTGTGGCTTTTCTTGTCGGTGGTTACTGGTATGTCGTTTACTATGGTGCTGACCGGGATATAATCAAGGCGGGTAAATGGCCGTGGGCGCATAATTATTTTATGGAAGTTAAAGAGCATGTATTTTTCGTCATGTTGCTTCTCAGTGTATATTTGCCGATCGCGGTTCACAAGATTGGGGCATTGACCGACAAAAAGAACAGAAATCTGATTCTGGCAATCTCTGCATTGATAATTTTGATCGGCCTTTTCATGGAAGGAGCCGGTGGTATTATCAGCAGAGGCGTAACCATAGGACTGGGGAGGTAATGACTATGACAAATTCACAGATGGAAAAATATAGTGCCGGGTTTGGTCTTTCGCTTATCGTAACAACTTTACTCAACGCAGTTATCCTGCTTGCCAAGGAGTTAAATGCCAGTATTATGAGCGCCATGAAATCAGCAATGGGGCACCATTGGACTACGCATGGCGTTATTCTCATCATCGTGTTTTTTGTTCTTGGTTTTATTTTTTCGGGAATGAAACTGGGAACAAAAATTGATTCTCAAAAGATGACAAAATATATTATTTGGGCTGTGATCATTAGCGGAATCATCACTGCGGGATTTTTTCTACCCAATTTACAAGTAGCTTCGGCTATTAAATACTAATTGTGCCTGAGCAGGCAGTTAATGAAACTGGTGCGATTATCTGCCACGGTTATTTTTTAGTGTCAGCGGGCATCATATTCTCGGGCACCTGGACTGCGACCACTTCGCCGCGCGCGCAGATTTTGCCGCCGACGCTGAGTGTCGATTCCACAATAACCTTGCGTCCCTTGATCTCCTTCACCTTGCCGCGAATTTCGATTGGTCCTCCTAATGGTGTGGGCAGCAGATAATCCACGTGCAGAGACGCGGTTAGAAAGCGCAACGGTGGCAGTGTATCCATTTCGCGATTTTCCGCGCGGTATTTGGCCGCGGCAGCCGTGCCCGTGCTGTGGCAATCAATGAGAGAGGCAATTAAACCGCCGTAGGCATATCCCGGGATTGCCGAGTGGTAATCCTTTGATTCATGGATGCAGACTGATTCCTCTCCTTCCCAATAGCTTTTAATTTTCAAACCATGTTCGTTGAGACGGCCACAGCCGTAACAGTGGCTTAAATCATCGGGGTAGTAATCCTGAAAAGCTTTCTTCATCGCGCGATCTCCTATTTTCGTAGTTGCTTATTAAGCAAAGGTTAGTTTCGTTCCCGCCATATTCAAAATAAATTGATCCGGCATTTGCTTTTCCATGGCCATGATCGCTTTTCTGCCTGTGCAGTGTGTCGGAATCACATAGGCTGGATGAAGTTTCTGGAGTTCCTGCGTTGTGCGGTCGATAATCGGCTCAAAAAACGGTCCGGAGAGGTGAAATCCGCCCATTACGACGTGAACCTTGTCGATGCCCGTTACAGCCATCGCGTGGTGCACCGTGTTGACAATACCCGCGTGGGCGCAGCCGGAGAGAATCACCAACCCCTTGTTTTTAAGATTCATCACGATGGATGTGTCATCTTCGATAGCGTCCCAGACTTCCTTGCCGTCTTTCTGGCAATGCACGATGGGCCAACCTTTTTCAAAATCTGTCTGCTTTGGAATCTCGCCCAGAAAGAGGACCGTGTTGTTCAGCAGTGGATAGGGTTTATCTGATTCCACCACAGAAAGCCCTGCCTGTTTGACCATTTCGCGCGTCAATTTCGGAAAGTTGATTTTGAATTCCTCCCCGAGTTTGACATAACGATTCGATTTAAATGCGGACGGATGCACAACAAAGGGAATGTCACGCTTGCCGATCAGGGAGGTCAGCTTTTCCATGCCGCCCGTGTGATCGCTGTGTCCGTGGGAAAGAGCAACAGCCTCGACCTCGGTCATATCAACGCCCAAAGTTGCCGCGTTTTGTACCGCGCCATTTTCGGAGAATCCGAAATCAAAGAGCATGGTTTTTGTTTTATCTCCCATCGTTGTTTTCACTAGGGCAGAATAACCGTGCTCCGCCAGAATGGAGGTGCGAAATTCTCCGTCTTTGAGCGGCATCGCCCGGGTAATTACAGCGTTGTTGTCCGTAGCTGTCATTTCGATATAGTTGTCTTGCAAGGTCAGAATTTCAACCTTGTCCACAGCGTTTAATTTAGTTTGAGACATGTTAACACTCCTTTTTCTGTTGTTTGGAATTTATAACTGATTGGTATTGTATTGCAACTCTGCCGTAATAGTTCATGTCCTGCTGCAAGGCTCATTTCCAATATTCCATCAGCCTTCATGGCAGCCGTGCTCATGCTGTGCGCAGGCGATTCCGGAATCATTCAGATTACCGGCAAGCCAGCTTTCCATGACATCTTTCACTCCTCCAGAACAGCCGCGCAGAACATCAATGCCGTGGCTGTTCAATACATGAACTGCTCCCTGGCCCATGTTGCCGGCCAGCATGAGTTTGACGCCATGCTCGGCCAGTGTTTGGGCGATATTGGATTTGCAGCCGCAACCGGCGGGTGATGTGATTTTTTCCTCCAACAGGATTTTTTTCTGATCGTTAACGGTGAATACAGTGAAATATTCACAGTGTCCAAAGTGTTCATCAATCTGATTCTGGTTCGATGGTAATGCGATTTTCATAAAATTCTCCTTTAAAATTGTTAGTTATTTCTTTTAGCCCTGCGTCCTTTTCCGTGGCCGCATGGCTTTGTTTTATCAATATTTACTTCCCCGCCTTCAATTATCAGCGCTTTTCCATTCATCAAAACGTCGGCTATCTTTTTGTGTGCCGCTTCGATGATTCTGCCGAACGTCTGGCGTGAAATGTTCATTCCAACCGCTGCCTCTTCCTGGTAAAGCTGCTCGTAATCTGCCAGACGAATCGCTTCGTATTCATCAAGGTTCAGCACAACCTCTTCCAGGTCTGATGCGGGTATTCCACGTGGCTTAAAATAATTTTTATCCGGAACGCCGCAAATATGACGGCAACACTTAGGTCGGGGCATTTATCTTTATTACTCCTTTTAAACTATTATAGGCATATGCTCATAACTTGTCAAGGGCTAAAATTATTTCCGTTTTTGGAAATGTTCAGATGAACAAACGATTGTTCTTGTGTTTTTGCGATAATGTTTCTATCGTCAAAACCAAATGAATGGCCGGAGCATAATAAATGTCTGGAGAAAACGAGATAAATACAAAAAAGCGAAATTTCGATCAGGAAGCCGCCAACTGGGATCAGGTTCCTGGGCGTGTAAAAGTGGCTCAGGATATCGCTCATAGCATGATTCAAGAGATAACCTTAACGCCCGATATGGACGTTTTGGATTTCGGTTGCGGCACGGGATTGTTGATTTTTACCTTACAGCCTTTTGTTCGTTCCATAATCGGTGTGGATAGTTCCCAGGGAATGCTCGATGTTTTTAAAACAAAGACCAAAGAACAAAATCTGAGCAATGTAAAAGCCAATTACTTTGATCTGGATAAGGGTGATGTTTTGGAAGGTTCCTATCATCTAATTGTGAGCAGCATGACTTTGCATCACATTAAGAATGTGAGTCCTTTGTTAAAACAATTTAATTCTATTTTACTTCCATCCGGGCAATTGGCTATTGCCGATCTGGATTTGGACGATGGCCAGTTTCACAGCAATAATGACGGCGTATTCCACTTCGGCTTTGACCGGGAAGATTTGCACAGAATGTTTATAAATGCGGGATTTCGTGATGTACGGCATCGGGCGGCCGCTCAGGTTGAAAAATCAGTTGGCGAAGGTAAAACCCGCTTGTTTACAATATTTCTTATGACTGGCCGTAAATAGATAACCGGTTTAGTAATGCAGGCCGGGCAAAAAGTAAGCTGTCTTTATAACTAGCCATTCCCATTTTGCTACTTCGTTTCTATTCCCGATTGATTACGAATGCGAACAATGGATTGATTCATCCTGCGATATCTTGCCACGCCAATTATGCCGGTAATTATTCCTGTAGGAATGCATGTAAGCCCCAGCATCAAGAACCAAGATTCAGTCGAGAAGTGTATAATAGAAATCCCCGCGATTAAAAGCGCTACAGCAGATCGTAGATATGACAATAGCGTTCTTTCGTTTGCCAGAATAGTCCGGTCAATCGCCAGCTCATCTCGCAAAATCAAAGTGTCAGCATAAAATTTTGAATACGGTGTGTCTTTCATTTTATTGTCTCTCTACTGAATGATATGATAAATTTCACTTTCAATGAAAAGGGGCAGGATCATGATGTTCCTGCCCTCAAAAGCAATAACCTATACTAGCGGTATCCTGCTCAGTACTTCCCGCCAATATAATCGCTCAGGTGATCAATCAGCATATCCTTCTGGGAGATAGTTGATTTTACAACGTCTCCAATGGAGATGAGTCCAACAAATTTGGCTCCGTCGAAAACGGGCACGTGCCTTATGTGTTTCCCGGTCATTAGCACCATGCAGTCCTCTACCGGAGTATCAAGCTTTACGGTGTACATTTTATCATAAGGCGTCATAATATCTTTTACACTGGTTTCTAGGGATGTTTTCCCCTTCAGGGCTATTTTTCTTGCATAATCTCGCTCTGTGATGATGCCAACAACCTTATCCTTTTTATCAACGACCATCAATGCCCCGATTTCTTTTTCAGCCATGAGTTTCAGGGCGTCCAGTACCGAAGCCTCCGGCAGAATCGTCCATAGCTGTTTAGCTTTGCCCTTTAAAAGATCGCTCGTTCTCTGCATAACCCAACACCTCCCCGTGAATTCAAAATACTCAATCTGTATTAGTTGTCATATTAAAAGAAAAAGAAAAATATGGCAAGCATTTCTATAAGGTTAAAATTGCTAAAATTGTTTCCTATTTCGAAAATTTTCATCAGTGCCGGTTATCCTGCGGGGTTGAATTGTAATATGGGTTGTGGTATAAAAGAGTACTAATTTACTATATGCATTGCAAGTTGATTCCCCAAAATATAAAAAAGTAAGGAGGTCTATGCGCGATGTCAGAAAAAACCCATAAAAAAGAACACGACGAAAAACATCTGGAAAAGTTGACCATTAAGGAATTGCGGGAAATCGCCGCGGAAATTCCCCATGAAAGAGCGATTCTCGAAATGAAGAAGGAGGAACTCGTCGCCTTCATCAAAGAAGCGCGGGGCATCAAAGACGAAAAACCTGTTAAGAAAAAGAAACATATACGCAAGATCAAAATGACCAAAACTGAGCTCAAGGCAAAAATCCGCGAACTGAAAATCTTGAGATGGCAGGCGCTTGAATCTAAAGAAAACAAAAAGGCCGTTTTGCTGCGGCATCAGATCAGTCAGTTGAAGAAAATATCAAGACGCGTTGTCGCAGCTTGAGCTTCAGAACCTGCAGAAGTGATTAACTAAAGCATTTCCGGCACGCACGCCATCGAAACCAAACCGCTGCATAGTGTGGCCAGTCCCAGCGGATGGCCACACTATTTCATAGCATGAAGCAGCGTAAACCGTTAATAAAAGCCCAAAGGGATTAAGTCTGCCTTCGGACTTTTTTGTTCGGTTTTCTTTTTATTTTATCCGTTCTGAACGTGGAAATACTTCTCCTTAAATTTCAGAGCTACGGTAACAAGACCAATCATGACCGGTACTTCCACCAGCGGGCCGATGACTGCCGCAAAGGCAGCGCCGGAATTAATGCCAAACACGGCAATGGCCACGGCAATTGCAAGTTCAAAGTTGTTGCTTGCTGCCGTAAAAGCTAGGGTGGTTGTTTTGGAGTAATCCGCACCCAACTTTTTGCCCATATAGAACGACACCAGAAACATGACCACAAAATAGATGAGCAGTGGGATAGCGATGCGCACGACATCCAGCGGCAGCGTAATTATCAGATTGCCCTTCAGACTGAACATAACCACGATGGTGAAAAGCAGCGCGATCAAGGTGAGCGGACTGATCAGAGGCACAAAGCGGGAATGATATAACTCCTTCCCCATGAGCTTCACGCCGATGAGACGGGTCAATGCTCCGGCAATAAAGGGAATGCCCAGATAGATGAAAACGCTTTCGGCAATCTGTCGGATGCTGACATTCACGATGCTGCCGGAAAATCCAAAATATGGTGGCAGGACAGTAATAAAAAACCAGGCAAAAGCGCTGTAAAAAAGCACCTGAAAAATACTATTGAAGGCAACAAGACCGGCGGCATATTCCGTGTTGCCTTTGGCCAGCTCATTCCAGACAATCACCATCGCGATGCAGCGAGCCAGACCAATCATGATCAAGCCCACCATGTATTCGGGCTTATCCGGTAAAAACACAATCGCCAGGATAAACATTAAGACCGGCCCTATCAGCCAGTTTTGAACAAGCGATAGACCAAGAACTTTCCCGTTACGGAAAACTTGCGGCAAGTCCTCGTATTTCACCTTGGCAAACGGCGGATAGATCATCAGAATGAGCCCCACGGCAATGGGTATATTGGTTGTGCCCACCTGAAATTTATTAATGAAGGCCTCGACACCGGGAATGAAATAACCAAGCCCCACACCCAGAATCATGGCTGCGAAAATCCACAAAGTTAAAAATCGATCCAAAAATGATAATTTACTGGCAATATGTTCCGTCATAAATACCCCCTCAAATAAATATCTTCTCTGCCTGAAAAAAAGCAATCAGTTTTTCTTTGATTTCATCGCGCACGCGGCGAAACTCGTGCAGTACTTCTTCTTTTGTTCCTTGAACTCCGGCCGGATCGTCAAAACCAATATGCGTTTTTTTCGTGCCGCCTATGTAAAGCGGACAGGCTTCATTGGCGTTGCCGCAAAGTGTAATAACATAATCGAAGCTCTGTCCGTCGAATGCCGATAAATTTTTAGATTGATGTCTGGAAATATCAATGCCGATTTCTTGCATAACTTCAATGGCGGTGGGATTGACATAGGTGGCTTCCGTCCCTGCGGAAAATACCGCAATCTTGTCCCCCAGAAAATGATTGATAAGACCTTCCGCCATCTGCGAGCGGCAGGAATTAGTCGTGCATAAAAACAGAACCATTTTTTTCATAAACCATCCGCTTTATCCCGCCAGCAGCGGGATTGTTCAACTTACCAATTCCGTCGCGCTGCGCTTTCGGAATTGGAGTTTCACTAATAAATCCAGTTAAAGATGAATCCCACAATCATAATGCCTGTGGCAACAACACTGACAAAAATTATGATCAGCGGCAGTTTAATTACTTTCTTCAAGATGATCATTTCCGGAAGCGATAGCCCGATTACCGACATCATAAAGGCCAGCGCAGTGCCCAGCGATGCACCTTTTTCTAGCAGCGCCTGGAGAATTGGGATGATTCCAGCCGCGTTGGAATACAGGGGAACGCCGATTGCCACCGCCAGCGGGACAGACCACCACACTTCCTTGCCCATGATTGAGGCCATGAAGTTTTCCGGCACGTAGCCGTGAACGGCAGCACCCACAGCAATGCCTGCCACAATATAAATCCAGACCTTGGAAACAATATCGACAACAGCCGTATAACCGGCTTGGATTCTATCGTGAAAGGTAACCTTTACTTCTTCCATTTGGAAATCACCGGCTTTGATTTCATAAACCCATTCTTCGACGAATCGTTCTACTTTGAGTCTGCCGATCACCCAGCCGGAAACGATAGCGATAATCAAACCCGTGCCTGCATAAAGCAGGGCAGTCTTCCAGCCAAAAAGGCCAAAGAGTAAGACCAGCGCGACTTCATTGATCATTGGTGCGGCAACGAGAAAAGAAAAAGTAACACCCAGGGGGATTCCGCTTTCCACAAAACCAATGAAGAGTGGAATGGCCGAACAACTGCAGAAGGGAGTTACTATACCCAGTAAGGCGGCCATGACATTGCCGATAAATAAGGGTTTTCCTTCCAGTGCCTTTCTTGTTTTCTCCGGTGAAAAATAAGAGCGGATAATCCCAACAACAAAAACAATAACCGTCAAAAGAATAAGCACCTTGGGAGTGTCATATAGAAAAAACCGGATTGCTTCGGTCAGATGAGAATCTTTGGCCAGTTTTAGTATTTCGTAGACAAAGAAATCAACGGCCCGCTCTAAAAAAATATAGATCAGAACCGTAAAAGGAATCAGCACAAAAGGAAGATAATAATTTATTTTTTTCTTGTTGCCATTATCTGTAGTACAGCACTCAGTCATTTTAACTACTCCTTAATTATTTTCAGAGATTGATGAATTATTTACCGACGAGCATTTGTTTAATGTCTGTAAGCGTTGGAATCTTACCGGCAACTTTAACTTCTCCGTCAATCACGAGAGCGGGAGTTGTCATTACGCCGTAGCTCATAATTTTCTTTATGTCTTTGACATGATCGATCTCTGCGTCAATACCCATTTCCTTAATGGCAAGACGAACCGTATCTTCAAGTTTGTTACAGATTGCACAACCCATCCCTAATATTTCTATTTTCATGTTTAACCTCCTATTTTTTACAGCTCTTCAAGATATTTGCGTGTTCTTTGGCGTTGGCCGACAATACATCTTCCACGCAACCGATGAAATCCATTATGCAAGTGCAGCGTAAAGTATAGTGAATGGAATTTCCCCTTTTTTCATCGGTCACCAGACCGGCGTTTTTCAAAACACTCAAGTGCTTGGAAACTGTCGAAGCATCGGCACCGATCATTTCCGTCAGTTTGCCCACGCAACATTCATGCTTGCTTAGTTCCTCAATGATAAAGAGTCTGCTCGGATGAGCCATCGCCTTGATTATTTTTGCCCGCGCTTCATGCTGAGGTTTTACCATGCTTTTCATTTTGACCCCTCCCGTTGTGTTATTTGGTAATATAGCCAAATAGCCACGATGTGTAAAGAAGTATTTTGGGCGAATTGTTCTAATGTTGAATTTGGATGAAAAAAATTATTTAGAAGGCCGTTGACGGTTCTCTCACTTTTATTGTAGAGAAAGTTTCACAAATAAAATGAGGTAGAGAAGAGAATGGCTAAAATATTAATCATCTATCATTCTCAGACTGGCAATACGGAAAAGATGGCGCACTATGTTGCTGAAGGAGCGAAGTCTATCGAAGGAGCAGAAGTGCTTTTGAAGAAGGCTGGAGATGCTACACTGGACGATCTATTGACAGCCGATGGTCTGGCTATTGGCACACCGGAAAATTTCGGTTACATGGCGGGAATGGTCAAAGATTTTTTTGATCGCACTTTTTACCATGTTCAGGAAAAGGTCTTTCGCAAACCATTCGTTGTTTTTATCAGCGCGGGTAATGACGGCACAGGGGCGCTCAGAGCAATCGAGCGTATCGCTTTGGGCTACAAGTTTAAATTTGTTTACAAGCCGGTTATCGCCAAGGGAACTATTACATTAGAAATTCTTAAGCAATGCTTTGAACTGGGCGGCACTATCGCCGGTGGCTGCCAGATGGACATCTATTAGCAGAGTGTGTATGTGCCCTTGGTAAAAGCATCAATTTTCTTAAACGGAAATGTTTTCATAAATTCTCTATGGTGGCTAGAAATCTCTCGAAGCTCCGCCGCCGCCTGAACTTCCGCCATCGAAATATTTTCCCGGTTGTGACGGCGGCTGTTGCGCGTCAATAAAGTTTGGAGTAAATGCCGCCGCGACATCGGATAAGCTGATTCCGTGACTTTCCGGTTTCAGAATATTGCTTTCGGTAAAACCATATCTGTTTCCATCCTGTCCGCGCTTAAGCCAGCGCGAAATGATAATGGATATGCCAATCAGCATTATTCCCAGAATTGCCGGATCCCAAGCGTAGCGGGTCAAACCAAGATAGCTTTTGTTTGTCGCGAGCGTCAGACAGGCAAGAACAAGACTTGCGTTTAGTATGAGTCGTTTGCGGCTCTTAATTCCCCAGTAAATACCCAAAGCGGGAATCATAAAGGTGAGGATGTAGGATAACCAGTAAATGTATGGCGGAAACAACTTCAGGTACAGATTAATGCTGCTTGCTCTGCCGAGAAAAATACCTGCCACACTAAGAAGATGCAGATTGACAGTCAGGTATATGGCGATAAGCAGGTCGGCTTGGATTGTTGTGTTTCTCTCTTTCCTGAAATCTTCGATTTCCGGTTTATCGTAGATTACGTTTAAAAAGAAAATCAAGCACAAGATGATCAGCAACAAAACCCTTTCACCTGTCGGCGGCAGGGATAATTGAAAAGGGATGAAACAAGCGGCAATCAGGCTGATCAGGGCAGCGTATAAATAACCAAATCTTAGATAAATCCAGGATGCGGTAATCGTCACCAGAGCCAATACTGCTATTGTTATCTCCTTGTTGCTTAAACCATATTTGGATAAAAGCCAGCCACAACCAGCGCAGAAAAGTTCCATAGCGACGAGTGCAAGAGCTTCTTCAATACCATAGCGGTAAAACCGCCGCACGCTGACCATATACTCTGCCGCCATATAATAAATAGCGCTGAAAAATATCAAGATGGCGGCTAAAAACATTTCATCTGTATTTCCTCCTTTGCTTATCAGCCAGGCAAACAGCCCCACCAGCGTGCCGGTACAGAGCAAAGTAAAGATGAAAAAGAGAATACGGAAAAATAAGTTGGTCTGCCGCAAATTAGGATCAGTCGCATCAGTGATTACGCCTAGTTGATCAGGAGTAATCAAGCCTGAGCGCAGCCAGGTTTTGGCCTGCTTCCGAATAAAGATGTTTTCTTCCTGCTGAGATGAATATAAGCTGAAGTTCATTCATTCTCCTTGAATTTACGCGAAATTCCAAAGATCAAACCGATCACAAGCATTGATGTTAGAATAAAATAAGAAAAAATAAAAATAGTCTCACCGTGGATTTGATCAACAATAACTATGCTGATTCCGATATAGCCGTAAATGACGGCGTAAAGCATATAAAGAAATTTGCGGATTTTGACGGAATAATAAACAAGAGCGACTGAGGCCAATAGCAGCCCCGGAAAATAAAGGGAAAATATCTTGTATTGGGCAACGCCGGAAATCAGGGCAATACAAAGAAAGTGAGCAGCAAAATTAAGATAGATATCGTAGAAGTGTTTCTTAATGTGCAACCGGTAAAGAAGGCCACCTATTAATAAAACAATTAAGCTGTAAGCAATAGCATATTCACGATAGTACTGCTCAAACGAGAAACGGTGTCCGGATAAAGTAAAACCGAACCACGCGGCGATAGTGGAAAGAGCCAGCGACAAAACCAGCCGGTTGTCAAAACGATAAGCAAGAAAAAGAAATAGGGCAGAGGACACTAAAAGATAGTTGTCCCAGAAATCGCCCAACAGGTTAAACTGAGTTTCGATATAAGCGATATCCATCGAGAAAAACGCACAGCCGAAAAACAGGATATAGTCAAAGGCGATATTAGGTGAGTTGACTTCCTGCCTGGCATAGGCAGCCCCCTTGATAAAACAATAAATAAAGGATGCCGCAAAACAAAAGGTCATAGCGGAGATGATGGTGATATCGCCAAGATTAGTGAAATACTGTTTAATAGTTAAACCCGTGCCGGCAACTATCATCAGGATGCCGATATAAAGGAAAAATCTCAATTCCCTGTGCACTGAAAAAAGACTCTTTGTGTGAATGTCTTGCAGAGTACTGAGCTGCTTTGCGCTGAGCTTTTTTTCAGAAAACATCTTTTGTAAAAGTTTTTGTATATTCACGGCAGAAGACTTTTAGTTTTTTTGTTGTATTTTTGTCTGAAAACTTTAGAGCATGGAAAATTATATGTCAAGGGGAAAAACGATTTACTCGAATATTCGGATAGATTTGCCAATTAGTTATTCCAATTCTAAATCAAAGCTGCTTTTTCAGGGCATGTTCGATTTCTTCTTTGACCATGCCGCTTGTGCCCCGGAGAAGCTGCTCAAGCGCTGCCTTGGCTTCTGTGCCGCCGATGCGTCCCAACGCCCAGGCGATCATACTTTGTACCCGGTTATCGGGATTTTCTTTAAATGCCCGGATGAGGTCTGAAACGTAAGCAGGATTGAGACTATTGCCCATGGCGCGGGCCGCGTTCATCTTCCAGCGCCAGAGGTCATTATCAGACATATAGAACATATGCGGCCAGATGTTTTTGGTAAAATAAAGTTTGTCCATATGCAACAGGCAGGCAAGATCGAAGTTTGACGCTTTGCCTGCCACGCGGATATTGGGCTTTTTTTCTTCGGCTATCCAGGGAATATTGCGGGGGCAAACATTCTGGCAACGGTCACAACCGTAGACATACATGCCCATGGGTTCGCGTAGCTCCATCGGGGTAAGACCTTCGCCATAATAAGTTAAAAAGGAAATGCAGCGTCGCGGGTCAATTTTCCCTTCCCCTTTGAGAGCGTGGGTGGGACATGCTACGACACAAGCATTGCGGCACCAATCAGGACACCCGATGGCAATAGTCGGCTCATCGGGTGGATATTCCGTATCGACAACTATGGCAATAGGAAAGACAAAAGAGCTGGAACGGGCAACACGCCGCGCGTAAAAAAGACAGTTTTTGCCGAAAGTTCCCAGCCCGGCACGCGCGGCAGAGAGCCGGTGCGGCATGTGGGGCGGCACTTTGGAATCAATGTTGTTTGTTTTGAGGAACTGACGGAAGGCTTTGACTTTAAGTGCCAGACCATCTTTGGTGACCCTGTCGTCATCGAGATAGCAGCGGCCAAAATGACGTTCCATTTTGAGAGGAAGCGCTTCTTCGAAATAAGACTCCAGTAATACGATGGTGGATTTTGCATTAGAAAGAATGTTTTTGGGATCCGTTCCCGCAAGCAGACTGAAACCGACTGCCTCTGTCCAGCCGTATTCTTCCTGATGCGCCAGCAAGTATTCTTTTTGAGATGCAAAAGGTTCCGCACTAGTAAAACCGATATCGGCAAATCCCAAGCGTATCGCTTCGGCTATTATTTCCTGTTTCGTGAGCATCAGGCCTCCATGCACAATTTATACATTAACTTGGTCTCTTTTACAATAATATCCGCATTATTGTTGGGCAAGCCTCATACGGCCTTTTGGGTAATTTTTTGTCTTGACATAAATTTTTCTAATCTTTAGTATGCCCCTAAATCGACCAGCACAGTTTCTGCCAATAATATTTCTGGCATCAACATAAAATAATAAGTTTTTAAGGAGGAAATATGAAAAAAGTTCTGCAAATAGTTGGTTTATTGATTGTGGTTGCCATTGCGGCAGGCGGCATTTACGTCTGGCAATCGTATCAGGGTTTCATGAAGGTTGAGACAATCCAATATGATCCGCAATTAACAATTTATCTGGGCTGCGGCAATTCTATTGTGCTTACCTCCGAAGATGGTTCTGCCGCTCTTGTTGTTGATACCAAAATGAGAGGCGCTGCGGAAATTCTCAGAGAGAAAGTCAAAGCCAAAGACATTACCATCGTCAATACTCATGATCATTCTGATCACGTAGGCGGCAACGCTCTATACCCACAGGCAAAGATCATTGCCGGTGAGTACTCAAAAAAACAGTGGCAGGATGATGCCGGCAAAGCCAGCCGGTATCCGGATATCACTTTAAAAATAGGGGAAGAAAAAGTGCTGAAGATCGGCAGCGAAACCATGCATATCTATAATATGGGCAGGGCGCATACCTGGAATGATGTGGTGGTCTATTTTGATAACCGTAAACTTCTGGTAACAGGCGATTTGGTTTTTAATAATATGCATCCGGGACTGATTGCCAAAAGCGGAGCTAAAGTCGCTTTATGGATCAACGCTCTAGAGTCGCTATCAAAAAAATACCAGATAAAGACATTAGTTCCCGGCCACGGGCCTGTTGCCGATCAAAATGCGCTTGTTGCGATGAAGGACTATTTTGTTTCGATAGGCGATTCGATTGGTAATAAAGAAAAACAAGCCATCCTGAAAGAAAAATATAAAAACTATGCTTCTTTTCCGGGCATGTTCAGTTTCGACAATACGCTGAAATTTATTGAACAGGAAAGAAAAGAGGCAAGATAAGAGCACGTCAGGTTGAAAACCGAAGGCTATTGGATAAAAACCTTTGGTATCTGAAGCGCAGCCCATCCACTCAATATGTTGAACCAGAGACGTAGCATGCTGCGTCTCTACGGTGTTTTGATTTTCCGTCTTGATGAGAATGCTTGATTTCAGCTAGAAATGAGTGATGTTGTTTTTTCAGCGAAGCTAGTTTGAGTAGTGCAGGATAGGTCTGTCTGAATTGTGCTCAAACATGCCTATCTTGACGGTCGACTCGACCAAAAGGTGAGCTCTCAGAATGACGGCCGCCGCTCCACCTCCATTTCCCACTCGCATCGCCAACCTCTGCTTTTTGATGCATAATATCCCTTGACAGGCAAAACAGCCCACGTATACTTCCACATAGTGGAAGCAATCTCTTATCCAATATCAAAGATGCGCAAAGCATAAGACTCTTTTTGTCCAGAACACACTTGCAGCTATTCACAACGAGGAAGGATGTTCATGATAGAACTCAAAAACTTGACCAAGATCAACAAGCGAGTCCTTGTTGTAGATGATGATCCGGCGATGCTCGATATTCTCTGTCAGTATATGAAAATCATCGGACTGGAAGCTGTTTGCGTAAACAGCGGTGAGAGCGCATTAAAGGAGTTCAAAAGAGGCGTGTTCGATATTGTTATTTCAGATATCAAAATGGCCAACATGGATGGGCTGACACTTCTTTCCGAAATAAAGAGAATAGACTATGAGGTCCTCTTTATCATAATTACAGGCTATCCATCCATCGAAACAGTACTGGAAGCTATGAAAAAAGGCGCTATCGATTACCTGGTTAAGCCCTTCAAGTTTGATGAAATAAGAATAAAGATCGAAAGAGCATTGGTTGAGAAAGAAATGAATAAGCAGCTCAAGAGCAACCAAGGTATTATCTGGTCGCTTATTATTTCCATCCCCGTCTGGTTAGTTCTGGGCATTGTCCTGGCGAAATTGATTATGAAATAAAAACAATGGTAATAAAATTTCCTGTTAGCAACAAATAGAAATATCCCATTTTCATCATAATCAGCCAGATTACGCGGGCCATGGAAAATGGACAGATAACTGTCTATGTAACGATGGACTCTCACTTTAACCCTGGCGTAATGAATTAGGGTCAGGTCTTGAAATATAAGATAAAGTAGAGGTGCTGCAACTTCCAAAACACTATTATATGCTACAGCTCAAATGGTAATCCTCACTTCTTTTTTAACCCAATAGTTATTGATAAGTAGATGAACTTGTTAAAAGCGATGCAACAATATTTGACAGTGTTTGTGAAGTCAAATATTGTTCAGGACAACTGGTGCAATAATTCTGTTTCTGGAATTAAACAACTGTCAGCAGCATATAAGCAATAGAGAAACGGCCGCTCTCCGGAATGTAGCAAAGAATCTTATCGCCATCCTTTAATTTATCGGAGTGGAAAAGTTCTTCCATCATCACATAAATAGAGGCAGACCCGGTATTGCCCTTATAAGTTAGATTGGTAAACCATTTTTCGTAAGGGATATGGAACCCGATACCGACCATTGCGTCATGAATTCTATCCCGGAATAATTCGGACGAGTAGTGAGGTAAAAACCAATCGATTTCATCTGCTTTGATCTTTCTTCTTTCGATTGCGCGAGCCAGTGCTCTATCAACACTGACTTTTACAATTTCTTCATTCAGGATGCCGGTATCCTGCTTCAGAGCGAAATAGTTATTATCCAGGGCTTCCGCAAGAGAATCGAGTTGCCGCCAGCCGATCACAGTGCCATCATCTTTTTTATGAGCGCCGGCAAACATGCAGACTTCCAGTTCTCCGGCATAGGAAACATGCTCGATCCAATCAACGCGCAAAGATTTTTTTCCATTATTTTTTTTACCGGTCAAGAAAACTGCGCCGGCGGCATCGGAGAGCATCCAGCGCAGAAAATCCGACTCAAAATTCAGGATAGGATGGTTTTTGAAATCAGGGTCACCTTTCAGATGCTCAAAGAAATTTGATCGAAGCAAAGACGATGCCAGTTCCGAGCCTGTGGCTACAGCATTATCGCTGAGTTGCAGAGCGACATTGGCGTAAGCAGCCTTAAAGGATGTGATACCGGAAAGGCAAATGCCTGTTGTGGTAATGACTTCGCAGGGCGGTATGCCTAATTCCCCTTGAACCATCAGGCCGTGGCCGGGCAGGATAAGATCTGCCATGGAGGTGCCGCAGCACAGGCATTGAATATCATTAATTGAGAAATTATTGTAAGGCTTTAATCGCCGGACGGCTTCGGCGGTCAACTGGGCGTTGGTGTAGTTGAGCTTTCCGGTTTTACGGTCTATCGCGTAGTAACGTTTTTCGATACCATTGCTTTTGAGCACTCTGTTTTTTATCCTGGAGGGAATGTTGTGAATCTTTCCCAACACCTGTTCTATTTCGTCGTTGCTTACCGGTTCGTTAGGCAGAAACGCTGCGATGTCGTTGATATAAACTTCCATGAATCTCCTTCTTCTAATTTGGTTTGTGCGGCTTTTCGTGTAGCCTTTTTACTAAATCGGCATAAATGTTATAAAATAAAGCCGCAGGCATTTTTGTTTTCGTGACTGCGTTGGTAAAAGTGTAATAATCAAGATCATGAATGATTATATCTTTTTCCATGGTTTTGTAAAGCGGTGTTCCCGGAATCGGTGTCAAGATTGATATAACCGGGATTTCAATTTTATTGACGATTATAAAGCTTTCCAGTTTTTCAAAATCGATTTCGTCATATTCGGGAGAGGCGATAAAATCGCCGACGATGACAATGCCCAGATCGTGCAGTATTTCAATCGCCTTCGTAATGACATGGCCCTGATACTTTTTATCATAGGCGGCAAGACGCGCGTCCTGAAAATCTTCAAAGCCCACCACAACCGCGTAAAGGCCTGCTTCTTTCCAATTCTTCAGAAGCTCCGGATGCCGGACTATTGTATCGGCGCGAACATCGGCAAAAAACCTCTTTTTGATGTTTGCCTGTCTTATCTTATCGCAGAGTTCCATTGCCAGAGCAGGATTACCGAAAGTATTGGCATCGACCATCCGGATAAAGGGAATATCGCTAAGCGTCTGGATGTCTCTTATCACTGCGTCAGTTGTGTGCATCAGGTATTTCCCACCAGTTATCCCCGGTATGGTGCAGAAAGAGCATTTGTGGGTGCAGCCGTAAGCGGTAATGACAAATCCCATCGTCAATCCCAGTTGTTCCAGAAAATATTGGTTTCTGTATTTGGCTACCAGATCATAGCGGGGCGGCACAGTGTCCATCAAGTCGGTATTACTATAAGTTCTGGGTTTATAGGATAAGGTTTCCCCCGGAGAGGTTTGGGCAACTCCGGCGATTCCTTCGCCCTTTTCGTCTCCGGCCAGACGGCCAATCAAATCGGCAAAGCTTTTTTTCCCTAAGCCCATGACGATGTAATCAAATTCAGTACGGTTAAAATAAGCGGGTGAATAAGTGGCGTGATTGCCGCCGATAACAACGGTGGCTGTGCTTCTTTCTTTGATTTTGTAGGCTATGCGGATGACGGTATTGGCCTCGCAAGTTAAGGAGGTTAACCCGGCAACGTCCGGCTGAAATTGATCAAATGCGAGCCAAAACGCCTCTTCGCTTTCACATTTGAGGTCGAAGATCAAGACTTCATGCTCAGTTAAAGGTCCTGCCAGAACTTCCAGATTGAAAGGTTCTCCCTTAAATAGCTGTTTGAGGGAAGTAATGCCGTACTGCTCTTCCGGGATGCTTCTTCCGCAGTTAGGAGGATTAATCAGCATGATTTTCATTTTTCGTTTTTTCAAGGGCATACCTTTTAATTTGCTTCTATTGCCTCATTACCAGTTAAGAAGATCGACGAAAAAAGCCCTCTTTTTAGGGAGGGCATTTAGTTTAATGGTGGGCCAGGACAGAATTGAACTGTCGACACTCGGATTTTCAGTCCGATGCTCTACCGACTGAGCTACCGGCCCGCCTGATTATCGAAGATACTTAAAAAAGCTGCAAACGTCTATAAAATATGGGTTCCTTTGTCAAGGTATTTTTTGGTTGTTCGCACCTGCCAGCCCTTGAGTTCATTTACTATCATTACTTTCCGGTTGTGTGGACGGGGGCCCAACATCTTTGGGTGGATCATTTTGCCCTCCGTAAGTTTGCGCGACAACGGCCACAGGCGCAGGATCGGGGATCGAAAGGCCTGCTGATTCATTTTGCTGCTCCTTGATGATGACAACCGTACCGGCTATTTTGTCATGCCAGGCTTGCTTTTTTTGTCAAAAGCAGCCCAGATAAAACCAATGGGAATAGTACCTAATAAACTCGAAACCAGGTAACCCACTGCTCTCAAAAAAGCAGTGCCGAAGGAAATTGGTGTGCCGTCGTCGGAATAAACCTGTAAACCCAGTAGCATCTTTCCCGGTGTGCGGCCTGTTGCGCCATGGAAATATGTGAAATAAGCTGTATTTATGGCAATATAAAAAACCATTATCAGGAGGAGGACAGAAGAAAAACCTTTAGGATTAGCCAGATCGTTTATCCAGGCGTTATTATCTGCCGACGTGGCGCCAAAGAAAAATGCCAGCGCAGCGATTACACACAAAACAACAAAAATGATAGTGACAATCGTGCTGTCGATCATAAAAGCTACCAGACGACGCCAGAAACCAGCGAAATTGTAAACGGTCATTTTTTTACCTCCTGTGATCTATGGCCGAAGATACCTTTTTCATATTGGATTATGGATATTATTGCCACTGCTGCCGTTTCCACTTTTAAAATTTGTTTGCCCAGGCTCACCGAAACAAATCCGCCTTCTTTGGCCATTGTTACTTCGTCTTTGGAAAAACCGCCTTCCGGCCCGACGACAATAAAAAAGTCTTTTGTGGCAGCAAAGGCTTTATCCGTCAACATATCTTTAATGGTTTTTTGGAATTCTTCCTCCCAGAAAATTAATCTCAGGGCATCGGTCGAGGCTGAATTAAGCATATTCGCAAAAGACGAAACTTTCGAAACTTTAGCTATATGGCTGCTGTGGCAGCAGCGCGCCGCTTCCATGGCGATCTTTTGCCAGCGCGCTACTTTCAAAGAACTCTTTTCACCGGCAATACGGCTGACCGACCTTGTGGCATCAAAAGGAATGATTACATCCGCTCCCAATTCAGCGGCGCTTTTCACAATGGTATCCATTTTCGAAGCTTTGGGAATGGCTTGAGCCAGAGTGATGCGGATTTCCTTAACTCTCCGCGGAATTCTTTTTCCCAGCTCTATCAAAACGGTTTTTGGAGTAAAGTCTTTAATTACAGCCTCAAACTCCCGGCCAAAACCATCAAAAATATTGATTTTGTCGCCCTGTTTCAGGCGCATCACCTGCTTTAAATATTTTAAATTGTCCGGTCCTAGCTCACAAGTTGTTTTATTTTCCAAAGCATCAGGGCTGTATATTCGGGGAATGGTCAAGGTGTAAGCATCCTTAATTATATTCTTTCGGGCTTACGGTGAAGCCCCCTGCGGCTAAATGTCTGCAGCTTTTTTCCTGAGCACGTAACAGACCCATTCTTTTTCCGTGATCACTTTATAGGTAGTAAGGGGATCGGCAGAAAAATGTTCTTCGATATTTTTGGCGTCCTGTTCAATTATGCCCGAGATAATCATGTATCCTTCCGGCAAAAGCAAATGTATCAGATGTACATGGAGTTTTAAGAGCAATTTGGCGGTAAGGTTGGCGATGATTAAATTGCGCGGTTCGTTAATGGTGGTGGCATCTTTATTAAAAATGCGCACGAAACTCTCCACATTATTAATAGCCGCGTTTTCACCGGCAATTTCGACAGCCTTTTTATCAATATCCACACAGATGACATCCTGAGCTCCCATTTTGGCAGCGGTGATGCCGAGGATACCGGTACCGCAACCGACGTCCAGAACTTTCCAAACTTTAATCGAACGGTCTTTCATTATGATATCTTCAATTGCTTCCATGCACATTCTGGTGGATGCGTGCTGACCGGTGCCAAAAGCCATGCCCGGATCAATTTCAATGACAATGTCGCGGCTGGAAGGAGCGTATCTTTCCCATGTCGGTTTAACGATGATATTGTTGCAGACACGAATAGGTTTGAAATATTTTTTCCATTGTTCGCCCCAATCCGGATCGCTGATAATTTCTGTTTTAAGTGATGGTTTTTGCAGGTCGGGAAATATTTCCTGAAGACTATCCAGATATTTCTGAATAGAGGCGATTTTTTTATTACTGCGTACATCCTGCGGGAAATAGGCTTTAATGATCTCCTCAATTAGAGGCTCCGGAAAATCGCCGACCGTGTATTCCGGCGTTGCTGATTCCTGAAACACGCCCTGAGCGCCTGTTTCCGTGAGGAAATTGCCCAGCGCGTCCATAAGGTCAGCGGGAGCCGATATTTCGATTTTCAGCCATTTATCCGGTTCTTTTTCTGCCATAAACAAACCTTTAATTTTGAGTTTGCCGGCCGCTGCCGCAATGTTAACCAGTGTGTAAATTTGTATAGCTTGTTTCTGGGAATATTTCAAGCAGGCTCATACCCTTTCGTTTGCTTCGGCTAACTTTGTTGGCTGCGTCGTCGGCTTCCTCAACGTATGTACAACACGCATCGTCGCCTTCTCCTTGCCGCCTCGTTATCCTTTGAAAGCGACAGGGTATTAATTGCTTATTAAAGCCGGGAGCATATTTTTAAATACGTCCGGTTCGATGATGAAAGTTCCCGTAAATGGATAATCCAGCGCGATAATCGTAAAAAGAGCAAAGGCAATCATAGCTGCCAGGCAGGATGTCATGATTAATTGCTCGATGTGGTTTTCCGTGCCGAACAACATGGTAAAGGCAATGGTGATGAAGCTTCCGATAATCAGTATAGCATAGAGAAGCGGATGAATACCGGTTGCGGCGTAGGCAAGGCGTAGTCTTCTCATTTCACTTGCTTCATTCATTTTTTTGATAGATTCCGTGAGAAAAATTTTCTGGATTTCGTTTTTCGGCTGAAATCCACTGTATAATCGCACTAATTTTTCCTGAATTTCTTCCACTTGGGAACTTCTCTGGCCTTTGGCCATTTTTGGCCATTCGTCACTAACAATCGTGTTTACATACTGAGTCAGTTCACTTTTTACCTGCTGGCGAAACTCGGCTGGAAATGGTGTTGTGTTCTGGTAAAGAGAAGCAATGCAATTAGCCTCTTTGCTTGTAATTTCATCTGCCTTGTCAAACTGTTCCCAGGTGACGACCACGGTGAAGGCAAGAATGACCGCGTAAATTACACCGAGGGTGGCAAAAATAAATCCGGCAATATCGTTGTGGTTTTTACGGCGGTGGAGAGGGTAATATTTCCGGATGATGACAAGACTTGTGATGGTTAAAAAAACATAGATAAATATAATTAAAAAACCAAGAAGGATAGTCGGGATGTTTACAAGCAGGAACTGGATGAATGGCATAATGATCTCCTTTAAGTTTTAATTTTATACGTCAATATAGGAATAAATTCAACTGATTATTGGAAATTATTTTGAATGTAAAATGCCATGATTTTCCTTGCGGCCAAGGTGGCAAAAGGTATGGATATAGTATAAAATTTATATTTTGGTTAAAATTCGTCAGCTTGAATTTTACCACCCTTCGTGGTAGTTTTTAATACTTAAGTGTCGTCAATATAACTATGCTGTGTTAGAAAGGAAAACATTGAAATATTATCCGGTTTTTTGGGACATTGCCGATAAAAAATGCGTTGTCGTGGGGGGCGGTGAAGTTGCCGCAAGAAAGGTCAAAAGACTCCTTGATTGCGGCGCTATAGTATCTGTCGTCAGTCCGGAGCTAAATTTGGAACTGGCCGCTCTAAAAGATGCTGATAAAATCAGTCATATAGCCCGCGAATATTTGAGCGAGTTCATTTATGGATCGGCATTAGTTATTGGAGCAACAGATGATGAAAAAACGAATTCAATGATATCCCACGATGCCCGCGAGAAGGGCATTCCTGTAAATATTGTTGATGATCCGCAAAAATGTGATTTCATTTTGCCTTCAATTGCGGAAAGAGGTGATCTGGTAATCGCTATCGGCACCGGTGGCAAAAGCCCTGCGCTTGCCCGTCATTTGCGCCAAGATTTAGAGTCTCGCTACGGCGCGGAGTATGAAATATTTCTTCAGATTCTGGGGCGCCTGCGCTTACAAATGACAAAAAATGCCGGAGTCGGCAAAAGCTGGTTTGATTCCTTGCTCTCTTCAGGAATATTGGAATTAATCCGAAAAAAGGATTGGGAAAAAGTAAAAAAAACAGTGAGGGAGATAACCGGTCAGGAGGTGAAAATTGACATTGTTTAGTTTAGAGATGATTTTATTCAAACTGGCCTTGGCTTCTTGCACTCTTTGCACTTTTGGTTATTTGCTTTCTCTTTTGATTAAGAGAGTAATGCTGGCAAAAATATCTACTTTGGTTCTGGCTATCGCTTTTGGTTTTCTGACGCTTAATTTATTAGCTGCCTTTATAAATTCGGCAGGGCTTACAAGTTTGGGCTCTCGTAATTTCTTTATCTTTTTTGCCTGGGCTGTGAGTGGCGCTTATCTTGGTTTTCAATTTAAAACAAAGACAAGATTATTGGGTGCTTTCATTTCCCCGTTCATTTTAATTTTGATGATTGCAGCTGCCGCACAGGAAACAGGAAAATCTTTACTGCCGGAGAATTTGCAAAGTTGGCTCACCACATTGCATCTGTTTTTTGCTATTATCGGCGAAGCATTTTTTGTTCTGGCTTCTTGCGCCGGCGCCATGTTCATCATCCAAAACGGTTTGCTAAAGCACAAGAAACTAGGCAAGATGAGCCGGTTGCTGCCATCGCTCCATGATTTAGACCGGATTAATCATCTCTGCCTGCTGTGGGGCTTCCCCATTTTGACAATAGGCATTATTGCCGGGACCGTTTTTGCGGGCTTGGCCTGGAAGACTCTCTGGCCTGTGGATCCGAAAATTATTTGGTCTTTTGCGGCCTGGGTTATTTATGGATTTCTACTACATCAGCGTCTGGCCATTGGCTGGAAAGGTTCCCGGATGGCGGTATTATCTTGCACGGTGTTTATCCTTTTCCTGTTGTCTTTTTTGGCGGTGAGATTTTGTTTTACTACTTTGCATGATTTTATTTAGAAGATGATATTATTAATTGGGTTAAATCATAAAACAGCGCCGCTCGCTGTTCGCGAAAAACTTTTTGCCGGTTGTGAGGAGAAAAAGAATTTATTGTCTGATCTTCTCGGGTTGCCAGGCGTGCAAGAGGCTCTCTACATTTCCACCTGTAATCGGGTCGAACTGGTTGCAGTGATGGACGGCGAAGGTAAGACAATTCAGGGACTGAAGCGATTTCTTTCCCAAAGCGGCGGCTTGACTGATCAGGAAGTTGCCAATTGCTTCTATGTGTATCGTGATCAGGAAGCGATACGACATCTGTTTAGAGTGGCGGCCAGCCTCGATTCGCTGGTTATGGGAGAAACACAGATATTAGGGCAGGTCAAAGATGCTTATCGGCAGGCGCTGGCACAAAACGCGACAGGCCTTGTGCTCAATCGTCTGATGCACCGGTCTTTCCGCACAGCCAAAAGAGTACGTACGGAGACGACGATAGCGGCAAATCCCGTATCGGTTAGTTTTGCCGCGGTGGAGCTGGCTAAAAAGATATTCGGCTCGCTTGCCGGCAAGAAAGTATTGCTGATCGGCGCAGGGGAAATGGCCGAACTAACCGGAGTGCATTTGATCGCTAACGGCGCTGAAGAAATAACCGTTGCCAACAGGTCTCAGGCTCAAGGGACAGCTCTTGCCGGAAAGTTTCATGGAAAGGCAATTTTGCTTGATGATCTTGACGCGGCGATTTGCGACACGGATATTGTGATCAGTTCCACCGGTGCCACCAGTTATGTTGTTACGGAGGAGTCAATCAGGCAAAGTATGCGTAAGCGGAAAAACAGCCTTTTGTTCTTGATTGATATTGCCGTTCCCCGTGATATTGAACCGACGGCGGATAGTATTGAAAATGTTTATCTTTACAACATCGATAACCTACAGGACATTGTCGATGAAAATATGAAAGTCCGTAAAAAAGAAGCGCTCAAAGCCGAAGCGATTGTGGAAGAAGAAGTTATCCACTACAATAATTGGATTAAGGAGCTGGAAGCTGTTCCGACTATCGTATCGCTTCGCGCTATGGCCGAAGGGATTGTGCGGCAGGAGATGGGAAAATCATTAGGCTTTTTGCAGAAGCTAAGTGAAGAAGACAGGGGAAAGGTTGACAATCTGGTGAAATCAGTAGTCAACAAAATACTGCACGCCCCGGTTACGGTTTTGAAAGAAGAGAGTTCCGAAGTAAGTTCTAAAGGAATTGTTGACGCGGTTAGACAGCTATTCCGTTTGGATGACTAATACCAATTCGCTTGTAAGTTACCACCTTGCAGGTGGTAATTACCGGTAAGGTAAGATTTTTTTACTAAGCGCTCCCTTGCGGGATGCGCTCCCGGTCTTTGGCTAACTTTGTTGGCTGCGTCGTCGGCTTCTTCGGCGTATGTACAATACGCCTCCGGCGCCTCCTCCTTGCCGAAGCTGATCCTTTGAAAGCGGAATGGTATAAATACGACATGCGAAGGTATCTATGAATATTAAAATTGGGACACGCGGAAGCAAGCTGGCATTGACTCAGGCCAATCTTGTTGCCGACAGTTTAAAAAAAATAGATCCGGGAATTATCACTGATATTTGTGTCATCAAGACCAGCGGCGATATTATGCAGGATGTATCATTGTTGAAAATTGGCGGCAAAGGTGTTTTTGTTAAGGAAATTGAAGATGCCCTGCTTTGTGGTACAGTCGATCTGGCTGTGCACAGCATGAAAGACGTGCCGACGGAAATTCCAGCGGGGCTGACCTTTGCGGCCATTATGAAGCGCGAAGATGTGCGGGATGTTCTCATTTCTAAAAATAACAAAAAAATTGAATTTATGCCCCGGGGCGCAAGAATCGGTACCGGCTCGATGCGGCGGGCGGCTCAGCTTATGGCTATCTTACCCGATCTGTCTATTGTTCCTCTGCGCGGTAATTTGGAGACGAGGTTAAAAAAAATAGAAACGGAAAATCTCCACGGCATTATTCTGGCGGCGGCCGGGATGAAGCGCCTGGGATTCGCCGAAAAGATTTCACAATATTTGCCCATAGAAACGATGCTTCCGGCAGTAGGGCAGGGCGCTTTAGGTTTGGAAATAAGAGATGGTGATAATGAGCTCAGGAAAATATTGGCGAAATTAAATCATGCGCCGACAGCCGCGGAAATTACAGCGGAACGGTCTTTTTTACGCCATCTTGGTGGCGGCTGTCTATTGCCTATTGCCGCTTTCGGTAAACTCGAAGGTGAGCAACTAACGCTAACGGGTCTTGTGGCCGCGCCGAATGGCGCCAGCGTGGTTCGGGACAAAGTAAGAGGCGCCATCGCAGAGGCGGAAGAGCTGGGTAAGAATCTGGCGGAAATGATTCTGGAAAAAGGTGGCAAAAAGTTACTGGAAATGGCTTGTTAAAGGAAAACGAATGTCTAAAATCGGCAAAGTATATATAATCGGCGCAGGGCCGGGTGATGCTGGTTTGATGACCATCAAGGCGGTTGATTGTTTGCGTCTGGCTGATGTTGTCGTCTATGATAATCTAGTCAACGAAGAACTGCTGAAATATACTCCGGCGCATGCCCGTTTTATTTACGCCGGGAAAAAAGGCGGCGATCATACATTGTCACAGGATGCCATCAATGATTTACTGGTTCAGGAGGCGCAGGCAGGAAATACCGTAGCGCGGCTCAAAGGCGGTGATCCATTTATTTTCGGACGCGGCGGCGAGGAGGCCGAAGTGCTGGTGGCGCAAGGCGTGCCGTTTGAAGTTATCCCCGGAGTCACGTCGGCCATTGCCGTTCCCGCTTATGCCGGTATTCCGCTGACGCATCGCGGTCTGACTTCCACGGTAGCTTTTATTACCGGTCATGAAGATCCGACCAAGGATAAAAGCGACATTGACTGGCAGGCGCTGACAGGCATTGGCACACTGGTATTTCTTATGGGCGTGAAAAACATCGCGCAAATTGTGGAGGCATTAACTGCTCACGGCAAATCTCCTGCAATACCGGTGGCGCTGATTCGCCGGGGGACAACACCGCAGCAGGAAATCATTACGGGCACTCTGGGCACTATTGTTGAACTCGCGCAGGCGCGCAAGTTTTCGCCTCCGGCCATTTTGGTTGTCGGAAAAGTTGTCGAATTACGTGATACTTTAAACTGGTTTGAACGAAAGCCCCTTTTTGGCAAAGGCATTGTTATTACAAGACCACAAAGGCAGGCCGACGATCTGGCTCGTCTGCTGACAAGTGAAGGAGCATACCCCATTTCTTTCCCGACAATAAAAATTGTTCCACCGGAAGATTGGCAGGATCTGGATGAGGCCATAGATAAACTTACAACTTATGATTGGCTGATATTTACCAGCGCCAATGGCGTGCATTTCTTCTTTGAACGCCTGCGGGAAAAACAAAAAGACATTCGTGATCTGAAAGGAATTAAAATTTGCTGTATCGGCCCGGCAACGGCCGGACAGATTGAAGACAAAGGTGTCAAAGTTGATCTTGTTCCGGAGCAGTTTATCGCGGAAGGAATTCTTCAGTCTTTTACTGCCATGGGTTTAAAGGGCAGGAAAATACTAATTCCGCGGGCAGCTAAAGCCAGGGATGTTCTTCCGGAAGGCTTGAAGAAACTTGGCGCCAGCGTTGATGTTGTCACTACTTACCAGACTGTTAATTCCGGCAAGAAAAGAGAAGAGCTTGCCGCATTGATTAGCGATAATAAAGTGGATGTTATTACATTCACCAGTTCGTCAACCGTGACCAATTTTGTGGATATTATGGGACGTGATTTTAAGCTGCCGGCGCATATCGATGTTGCCTGCATCGGCCCGGTGACAGCGGCCACCGCGAAAAAGGCAGGATTCAAAATCGATATTTCCCAGGAAGAATATACAATGGATGGGCTGGTGCAGTCCCTGATCAATCATGTGAAAAACAAATCGCCCCGGAAGGGTGAGGGGAAAATATGATCGGTATTTCCAAATTATATTGTGGGGCGGTGGAGCCGGCTGATGTGCTGCGTTACAACCGGCACACCGGGCAATTGCCTTCGCATCTGCTGCAATTTTCGATGGATAAAAGACCGGTTGTCGTCTGGAATATGACGCGCCGCTGCAATTTAAAATGTATTCACTGTTATTCCAATTCCGACAATATCAATTACCCCGATGAAATGACCACTGAAGAAGGAAAAAAGCTTATCGACGATCTGGCACAGTTCGGCTCGCCGGTGATTTTATTTTCCGGTGGCGAGCCGCTTCTGCGGCCGGATTTGCTGGAGCTGGCGCAGTACGCGACAGATAAGGGGATGCGTGCGGTTATTTCGACAAATGGCACATTGATTACCAAAGAGATCGCGGCAAAACTTCAGAATATTGGTCTTTCCTATGTTGGTGTGAGTCTTGACGGACTGGAAAAAACGCACGACCGTTTCCGTGGCAAAAAGGGAGCGTTTTCCGAGGCCATTGAGGGGATTCGCAACTGTCGCGATGCCGGAATCAAGGTCGGTATTCGCTTTACGGTGAACAAACACAATCTCCCCGATGTCGGGGCCATGTTTGATTTACTAGGGGCGGAAAGAATTGAAAGATTATGCTTTTATCATCTGGTTTATACAGGGCGCGCCTCCAAACTGCGTGAGGAGGATTTGACGCATCAGGAAACCCGCGAGCTGCTCGATTTAATTATGCGGCGGACAAGGCAAATGTTTGATGCAGGCAGGCAGCCGGAAATTCTTACCGTGGATAATCATGCCGATGGCCCGTATCTGTATCTGAAAATGAAAGAAGAAAATCCCAAGCGGGCCAAAGAAGTCCTCGATCTGTTGGAAATGAATGAAGGCAACAGCTCCGGCCACGGTATTGGCTGTGTGAGCTGGGATGGAGAAGTCTATGCCGACCAATTCTGGCGCAACCAGCCGCTGGGTAATGTCCGGCAGAAGTCCTTCAGTAAAATCTGGGTCGATGGAGAAAATGAACTGCTCGTCAAACTCAAAGATAAGAAGAAACACGTTCATGGCCGCTGCGCTACTTGTGAGTGGCTGACTGTCTGTGGCGGCAACTTCCGCGCTCGAGCGGAATCGGCGGGCGACCTCTGGGGGCCAGATCCCGCCTGTTACCTGACTGATGAAGAGATTAGCAAAAAGGAGGATTAAAAGTTATGCAATTTCCGGAATATCGTGCCCGCAGGTTGAGAAAAAATGAAAATTTCCGACGTTTGATTCGTGAGACAAGTTTGAGCGTTGACGATTTGGTATATCCGCTTTTTGCGGTAGCCGGCAAGAGCGTTAAAAAGTCGATTACTTCCATGCTTGGTCAATTCCAATTATCCATTGATAATATTGTCAAGGAAGCGCAAAAAACACGCGAGCTGGGAATTCCGGCTGTTTTGCTCTTTGGCATTCCGGCGAAAAAAGATGGGATGGCGACAGGAGCATTTGCCAAAGATGGCATTGTCCAGCAGGCAGTCCAGCGCATTAAAAATGAAGTCCCCGATATTCTGGTGATTACGGATGTCTGCCTGTGTGAGTACACCAGTCACGGTCATTGCGGCATGCTGGAAAAAGATTGCGTGCAAAATGATGCAACGCTGGAGGTGCTTGCGGAAACGGCTGTTTCGCTGGCGCGTGCCGGAGCCGATATGGTCGCGCCATCGGCGATGATGGATGGGCAAGTTGCGGCGATCCGTGAAGCTCTTGATGAAAATTCGTTTGAGGATACGCCGATCATGGCCTACGCGGCAAAATACGCATCATCATTCTACGGGCCTTTCCGTGAGGCGGCGGAAAGTGCGCCTAAATCTGGCGATAGAAAAGCTTATCAGATGGATCCGGCAAATTCCGATGAGGCCATTCGAGAAATAACATTGGATGTAGGTGAAGGCGCTGATATCATCATGGTGAAACCGGCACTAGCTTACTTGGATATTATATATCGTGCTAAACAGGAATTCGATTTGCCTCTGGCGGCGTATAATGTCAGCGGTGAATATTCGATGATCAAAGCCGCCGCCCAGTTGGACTGGCTGGATGAAGAAAAAGCCATGGTCGAATCGCTTACTGCCATAAAACGCGCCGGAGCGGATATCATCATTACTTATTTCGCCCCACAGATGGCAAAGCTGCTGAATAAGTAAATTACGCTCCATATTTTTATTCCGCCTTTTTTGGGAAAGAAAAATGGATGAGGAATAATCAGATTGGAAAAATCAAATAAATTACTGGCAAACAAATTGAATATGGTCGCTTGGGAAGTGACGCGCAGTTGTAATCTCAACTGCGTCCATTGCCGGGCTGCCGCCAATTGCGGGCCTTATCCGGGAGAGCTATCCACTAAGAAGTGTTTTCAATTAATTGATGAAATTGCAGCCATGTCCTCACCGGTAATTATTTTAACAGGCGGCGAGCCGCTGCTACGGCCGGATATTTTTGAAATTGCCAGCTACGGGACAAATAAAGGCTTGCGCATGGTTATGGCGACAAACGGTACTCTTGTTAATCTGGCCATAGCAAAGAAAATGATTTCAAGCGGCATTAAAAGAGTTAGCATCAGTATTGACGGCAAGGATGCGGCAAGACATGATGCGTTTCGTCAGGAGAAAGGTGCGTTTGCCGGAGCGATGACGGGAATTAACGCGATGAAAGAAGCTGGTATGGAATTTCAAATCAACACTACCATCACAACAGCCAATCTCCAGCAAATTAAAGATATTCTGGAATTAGCCAAGAAGCTAGGCGCTGCGGCACATCACATATTTTTGCTGGTGCCGACAGGCCGTGGGCGCGAAATGGCTAATCAGGCGATTACAGCAGCCGAATATGAAGAGACGCTGCTGTGGTTTTACCAAGAATCATTGGATTGTTCCATTCAGCTCAAAGCTACCTGCGCCCCGCATTACTTCCGCATTCTGCATCAGCAAAAAACCAAAGGGGCCCAGCGCAAGAAACCAGCGGGACATTTTCAAGAAATGACTCGTGGCTGTCTCGGTGGAATCTCCTTCTGTTTCATTTCGCACGTTGGCCAGGTACAACCTTGCGGCTATCTGGAACTGGATTGCGGTAATGTACAGAAACAGAGCTATGCCGAGATCTGGGAAAACTCCGAAGTGTTTGGCAATTTGCGTGATTTGAGTAAGTACAGCGGCAAGTGCGGCAGATGCGAATTCATCAAAGTATGCGGGGGCTGTCGGGCGAGGGCTTATGAGGCTACCGGTGATTATTTAGCCCAAGAACCATTGTGCCTGTATCAGCCCAAAGGCTGTTGACCGGGGGCGCATTCCCGCAGGGAGGCGCAATTATGATTAAATACATTCCTTGCCGGAAAAAGCCGAAGGCTTTACAATGCGGCCATCTGCGGTGTTGCATTGCATACCCCATCGCTCAACTTATGAAAATATACGCCTCGCGATGTGGTCCTTGTACGCCTGGCATCTCAGCGCTTTTGAACAGCCTGAATAGGTTGAAAAAACAAAATCGAATAGAGTAAAGCATGGATGAAATCGATAAAAAAATATTAAATATTCTGCAAAAGGAATTTCCGCTGGAGGAACGGCCATTTCAGATAGTTGCCGAAAAGTGCGATATCAGCGAAGAAGAAGCGCTGTCCCGTATTCAAAAAATGAAAGATGATGGTATCATTCGCCGGATTGGCGCCGTATTTGATGGCGCTAAGCTTGGCCGCGTCAGCACGCTTTGTGCCGCGCGTGTGCCTCTAGATAAACTGGAAAAATTTGTAAGTGTTGTAAACGCGAACAAAGGAGTAACTCATAATTATCTGCGGGACAATGAATACAACGTCTGGTTTACTTTGAATGCGGCAACCGCAGATCAGATGGAATTATTTCTGGCAGATTTGAAAAAGAAGACGGGTATTACTGATATTCTGGATATGAGAGCGGTGAGGACATTTAAGATTGATGCCACCTTTGAGGTATAGTTTAAGCTTGCATTTGTTCGCCTACCTTTGTTGGTTGTGTCGTCGCGGTATGCTTCCAACTGCAAACCGGTAAATGGTGATGTTGCTTTTTAAATGTCTAGTCTGATGCAACAATATGTTGACGGGAGGGTATAACCCATGAGACATATAGTTTATAATTATCGGTTTTTTAAAAACTAATAAAGAGGAGGAGAAGATGGAGGCAAAAGACATTAATTTTGCAGCGATGCCGCAGATAGCTGTGCGGATATTAACGGCGCCGGCAGAGTCTTTCCGCACGATGCCCAAAAAAGGCGGAGTCCTGGAGCCTCTTGTCTTCGCTGTGGTTATGGGACTTATCGCCAGCATCATCCTGGCTATTTGGAGTTTACTGGGGTTTGGTTATGGCGGCGGAGCTCCATCAGGGTTTGCATGGATTCTTTTATCAATTATTTTTATGCCGTTTGTTTTGGTCATTTGCAGCTTTATCGGCGCTGCCATTTTGTTTTATATCTGGCAATTGATGGGATCGACACAGAACTATGAAGTTTCTTACCGGTGTATGGCTTATCTGATGGCCATAGCGCCCATTATTGCAGTAATAAATGTAGTTCCTTATGCCGGTACAGTTTTATCTTTTGCCATTGCCACTTTTTATATAGTTATTGTCAGCACGGAGGTGCACGGTATACCCGTGCGGAAAGCTTTGCAGGTCTTTGGGATAATTTGCGTAGTATTAACTATGTTATCGCTCTATTCGGAAAATTCAGCCAGAAACCCGACACCCGAACAAGTGAGGAAGGCGGCGGAAGAGACGGCCAAAGAATACCAGCGGCATATTGATGAAGCCCGAAAACAAGCTGAGCGCAACCGGTAGCATCAAACAAGGAAAGTAAATTAGCCCGCCTTTTTTCAGACAAACATCGGTATAGGTGGGTTTATGCATTCTAATTCCAATTCTAAATCAAAGCGCTATCTTTGTTGCCAACGTTACCGTCGCGGTATGCTTTCAACTGCAAGCCGGCAACTGGTTATGTGTGGCTCTTTATTGACGGGTATTAAAAACATTATATTGACGGAAAGTTGCAACCGTGAGACATATGGTTTATAAAATTGTCAGTTTTTCTAACAACCAATATAAAGAGGAGGGGAAAAATGGAAGCAAATGACATTAACTTTGCAGCAATGCCGCAAGCGGCGGTGAAGGTTGTAACAGCTCCGGCTGATTTTTTCCGGGAAATGCCCAAAACGGGGGGATTCCTTGAACCTCTGGTTTTTGCCGTTATTATGGGAGCTATTGCTGGTATTATCCATGCCATACTAAGCCTTTTTGGCGCAGGTTACGGCGCAGCGGGAATGGGGTCAGGTTTTAAGTTGATAATAATTATGCCGGTTGCCGCTGCTATCGGTAGCTTCATCGGTGGTGCAATATTATTTGTTATTTGGAAACTAATGGGCTCGCAGGAAGAGTATGAAGCAGCCTATCGTTGCGGTGCATATCTGATGGCCTTAGCCCCTATTACAGCCATAATCAGTGTAGTTCCGTATGCCGGTGGAATTGTCAATATGGCGATTTATGTATTTTACATGGTTACCGCGAGCATTTATGTGCACAATATTCCGTCGCAAAAAGCATGGCTGGTTTTCGGCATTATCGGTGCGATCTTCGCGATCTTGGGCGTAACTGGGGAATACAAAGCCAGGAATATGGGTTCACAGTTGGAACAGTGGCGTAAGATGGGCGATGACATGCGTAAAGAATATCGGGAATCGGGCAGGGATGTGGAAAAATCCAATGAAGCGATGCGAAAGCAGGCAGAAGAAATGGCCAGACAGTATCAGCGTCAGGCCGAAGAAGCTCAAAAACAAAATCAGTAGAGCAATCATTAAGTAAAGCAGCATCATTTATTCTTGCGCACTCATTCTACACCAATACTTATGGGGTGAGTGCGCATTCGCACATAATACTTCGCAATAAACTATGACAAAAGAAAACAAACATCCACTGGTTGCGCTGGTCGACGGAAGCAATTATATTTATCGAGCTTTTTATGGCGTGCCGCTCTTGACCAATTCCAAGGGTTTTCCCACCAACGCTATTTACGGATTCACCAATATGCTGCTCAAGCTTCTGCGTGATCTTGCGCCGGATTATATCGTTGTTACTTTTGATCTCAAAGGTCCTACCACACGTCATGAAGAATTCACCGATTATAAAGCAACCCGCAAGCCAATGCCCGATGATCTCATCCCGCAGATACCTTTTATCAAAGATGTTGTCCGTGGTTTCTCCATTTCCGTGTTGGAAAAGCAGGGAATAGAGGCGGACGATATTATCGGCACACTAACCGTGCAGGCAAGTGCGAAGGGTTGGCGGACAGCCGTAATATCGGGGGACAAGGATTTGATGCAGCTTGTCAATGAAGATGTCACCATGATTGATACAATGAAAGACAAAACTTATGATGTGGTGGGGGTGAAGGAACGTTTCGGTGTTGGTCCGGACAAAGTGGTGGAGATTTTAGGCCTCATGGGCGATACGTCGGATAACATCCCTGGTGTGCCCGGAATCGGCCCGAAGACGGCGCAAAGACTGATTGAAGAATATGGAACTCTGGAAAATGTACTGCAAAACGCTGAAAATTTAAGAAACATCAAATTACGCGAGACCATACGTACTTATGCCGATCAGGCCAGGCTAAGCCATCAGTTGGCCAGCATCAGGAAGGATATTGAAATTGATTTTGATTTGCAGGATGCGGCACGCAAGGAACCGGATAAAGAGGTGCTGGCAAAACTATTCAGCGAATTTGAGTTTTCCTCTCTTTTGCAGCAAATCAAACGTGATACCCAAAAAGAAGAAAAACCGGCAAGAGCCTGTCAGATAGTAGATAGCAAGGAATCTCTCCAGAAACTCGTTTTGCGTTTACAGGAATGCAAGAAAGTAGCCTTCGAATTCATTTGGGAAAAAAATCCACCCACTGATTTAATCGGCATTGCCGTAAGTACAGGTCTCGATGCTTTTTACATACCACTGGGACACACAACCGCACAGGCACAATTACCGGCGGTAGACTTATTTGCCGCGCTTGCGCCAGTTCTGAAGAACCCTAAAATCAAGAAATACATTCATGATCTCAAAGCAGCGCTTGTCTCTCTGGAAAATTATGCCGTGGATATTCAAGAAGGATACGATACGATGCTGGCGGCATATTTATTAAATCCCGCCAAGCATTCTTATGAACTTGCCGAATTAGCCTGGGAATATTTGCATGAGCAGGTTTCCACTCCCAAAGATATAGCCGGGGGCAAAGGCAAAACCTATCCGTTGAATCTGGTGCCTGTTGACAAAATGGCGGATTATGCCTGCACGCGCGCAGATGCCGTATTTGCTCTTATTCCCGTTCTTGCCGCAAAGCTGGATGAGATCAATGCCGACGATCTTTTTCAGAAAGTGGAGATGCCGCTTCTGTATGTACTTGCCGCAATGGAGAAGAAAGGCGTGCTGGTGGATACGGCGCTTTTAAAACAGATGTCCGAAGAGCTGGGTGAGCTTCTGTCCATATCGGAAGAAAAAATATTTCGTCTGTCCGGGGAGAAATTCAACATCAATTCTCCCAAACAGTTACAGACCATTCTTTTTGAAAAACTCAACCTTTCCAAGGGCAGGAAAACCAAGGAGGGGTTCTCCACCGATGTTGATGTTTTAACAGAGCTTGCCAAAAACCATGAACTGCCCGGGGAAATTCTAGCCTACCGCAGTCTTGCCAAGCTTAAGTCAACTTATGTGGACGCGCTTCCTGCGCTCATCAATCCCCAAACAGGCAGAATTCATACCTCCTATAATCAGACCGTCGCGGCTACAGGAAGGCTCTCCAGCAGTAACCCCAATTTGCAAAATATTCCCATTCGCACTCTGGAGGGGAAAAGAATCCGTCAGGCGTTTATCGCTGCGCCGGACTCGCTGCTCATCTCCGCCGACTATTCGCAAATCGAATTGCGGGTGCTGGCGCATCTATCCGAAGATGAAGCGCTCATTGATGCTTTCGCCGCAGAAGAAGATATTCACAGCCGCACGGCATCCGATATTTTCGGTGTTTTTCCGCAAATGGTTAATGACGATATGCGGCGACAGGCCAAGGTGATTAATTTTGGTATCCTGTATGGCATGAGCGCATTTGGACTCGCCAAGGAGCTTGGTGTCTCCAATAAAATCGCCCAAGTCTATATTGACGGCTATTTTCAGCGCTACAAAAAAGTGCGATCTTATCTGGATGGCATTCTGGAAGGAGCCAAGCGCGACGGATTTGTTTGCACGCTTTTGAACCGCCGCCGTTATCTGCCGGAATTAAAAAGTCCGGTGCCTTCGGTACGGCAGTTTGCCGAACGCATGGCGATTAATACCCCAATCCAGGGGACAGCCGCCGACCTCATCAAAGTCGCGATGGTTAATATTGATCATTTGTTGACTAAGAAAAATCTTTCCTCCCACCTGATCATGCAGGTGCATGATGAACTCGTTCTCGAAGCGCCGGTTGCAGAAAAAGAAGAAGTTATGGCGCTGGTGGAAAAAGAAATGGAAGAAGTCATCAAACTTAAGGTGCCGCTGAAAGTGGAAATTGCCAGTGGGGCAAACTGGGACGAGGCACACTGACGGTTGCAGCATTGATGTCCGCGATATTTCAGGTTTTAATTTTATTGACAGATAAGTCCTTCTTTCTTATACTTTATCCCGGCAATTTAAGTACTCATCCATAGTAGACATATACTCGATATCGTTAGCAACCAACTTAATAGGAGGGATAAATGAAAATATTCAACAAAAAGCTTCTTGTGATGGGCTTGGGAGCGGCAATGCTTCTGTCCTGCGTTGCCCATGTTGAGCCGGAGAGCCGTAATGATTCTTCTTCCGCAAACTCCAGAGTAATCGTTTCCGGGAATATCCAGTATAGTTATGAAAGATCGCCGAACATTAAATTTGATTTTGTTCAGCGTCAGAATCCTTTCACTTCCCGTGAAATCAAATCTATACAGGATGCACTGGATAAGCTTCCGGACGCTTTTCTGGAGAAAGTTATTTCCAGCGGCGTGACAAAATTTTATAGAATTGCAAAAGTACCCAGAAAAAACAGTGATATTTTTACTTCTGCAGGAGATGAAACTGCCGTGGCTGTACCGCCAAGAGGCTTCATCGCCTTTGCCGATTCAGCATTCAACCGCGATCATGCTGATGTATATAAAATTCTCATTCATCAGGCCGCTCATTGTGTGGCGTGGAAGAAAGCAGGCGGGAACCCGTTTGGAGCTACCGCTTTCACATGGATATCATGGACAGGGGATAAGGAACCTTTTGGTCGCAAATCTTTCAATGGATTTGTAAGTGATTATGGAAGTACTAACCCCCGGGAGGATTATGCCGAAACATGTGTCTATTACTGGCTCGCTCCTGATAATCTCCAGAAGATCAATCCTGAAAAATTCGCTTATATGCGTGATAAGGTTTTTGAGACGATCTCACCTCCGGATGCCCGGCAGGAATTACCATCACCCATTCATGTTCAGCCTGTCATTACCTCGCTCAGCTCCGCCAGTGATGAGATAGATTCCCTTGTTATTATTAAAGGCAAATATTTTATGGGCCCGTTTGACGGAGGTTATAATATTGTGCGATTTGGTGGTTTGCAGGCAAACCATGGTGCAGTTTCCAACACAACTATGTACGCTTGGGTTCCGGATGTCAGCGAAGGTAATCATCCAATTACTGTTACAACGCAGGATGGGGTGAGTAATGCCGTCCCGTTTACGGTAGAAACTCCCTGGTGGAAATTTTGGTAAACTGATCTTTAACTTTTTTAAAAATAATTTGTTACGGCGCGGCTGCTTTTTTGCCTAGCTCAAAAGCCTGATTTTTGGCCTTTTCGTCCTTGAGAATGTCTCCCTTGTCGGCGGCGGAGGCCATAACAGAGCCGAGCCATGTAAGGTTGGTCATTTCCGCAGTTGATTTAAAGCTGTGGACAATAGGATCAGCCGTGTGGACGTTTGGATCGCCGCAAACCGTGATCAGGCCGATACGTTTGTCCTTCATTTTGGGATAGTAATTCTTTTGCCATCTCCACTGTGCGTCGAAGAAGGCACACCACCTGTCGAGATATGCTTTCATCTGCGAGGTCATGGACCAGAAGTAAACAGGTACGCTGTGAATAATGGCATCAGCATCCAGGATCTTTTTATGGATTTCAAGCATATCGTCCTTAATTACGCAGATGCCTGTTTCGTTACACTTCTTGCAGTCTTTGCAGCCGGCAATTTTCTTTTTATCCAGGGTAATTTTTTCGACTTCCGCGCCGGTAGCTTTGGCGCCGGACAGAGCTTCATCCAGGAGAATATCGCTGTTACCGCCGACCCGTGGACTTCCCATGATGCCCAGTACTTTCATCTTTATCCTCCTCAGCAGTTGGTTAATGTTTGCTAATTTTGTATCTCTTTCGGTATAATTTGTAAATAATAAAAAAAGTTGAAGAACTCAATGATTAAATATGGTACAAACTTACACCATCTGGTGTTAAAATGGTGACGTGTCAATGAATACACTAATAATCTGAAGATCACGCGATGGCACGAGAGTTGGCATCCCAAGCTTACTAAAAATACTGGATTCCGTGTCGCGCTACGCTTGCACGGAATGACAACGATGGATGTTTTTTTATGAACAAAATTCTTATCCTTTTTGCTCATCCGCGTTTTGAGAAATCAAAAACGAATCGCGCGTTGCTCAAAAATATCGGAAAGCGGCAGGGCGTCACTTTAAACGATTTGTATGAGCAATATCCTGATTTCAATATCGATGTCAACCGAGAAAAAGGACTGCTGGTTGCCCATCAGATCATTATCTGGCATCATCCGATCTATATGTACAGCGCTCCTGCGTTGCTCAAGCAGTGGATTGATCTAGTGCTGGAATATGGTTGGGCGCATGGCAAAGACGGTGATTTTCTGAAAAATAAAATCATTTTTAATGCCATTACGGCAGGTGGTACCAGAGAGGTTTATGCCCGCGGCGGTTACAATCGTTATACGATCAGGGAATTTCTTTTGCCTTTTGAGCAGACAGCCACTTTGTGCAAAATGATTTATCTGCCGCCATTTGCCGTACAGGGCACTCATTTATTAACCAGCGAGGCACTTAATCAATATGTTGTTTTCTATCATACCCTTTTAGACAGGCTGGTTACTGGTGATTTTGATGTTGACGCGATGAAGAAAACAGAATTTCTCAACGACTGGCTTTTGTCAAAAACAGAATTGGCTAAACCATGAGCAATATCTTTTTACATGACGCGTTAATATATCTTGCGGCCGCTGTGGTCTTTGTTCCTATCGCCAAAAAGCTGAGAATGGGATCGGTGCTGGGATATCTGCTGGGAGGGATAATTATCGGCCCTTTCTTTCTTGGTTTTATCGGACAGGAAGGAAAGGATATCATGCATTTTGCCGAATTCGGCGTGGTGATGATGCTCTTCCTCATCGGATTGGAACTGGAACCTTCCAATTTCTGGCGCATGCGCAATCTCATTTTGGGAACAGGTTCCGTGCAGCTATGCACAACAACAATACTTATTTTTGCGGTTTTTCTGTTTATCGGATTTGGCTGGCAGGCAGCACTGGCTTGCGGTCTGGCTCTGGCCATGTCCTCAACAGCGATTGTAATGCAAACGCTCCGGGAAAAAGGATTGACCAAGACCGAATCGGGGAAAAGTTCTTTTGCTGTATTACTTTTTCAGGATATTGCCGTCATTCCTATTTTAGCGCTACTACCACTTTTAGCTATTTCTTCTGTTCACGCGCCGGCGGCCGGAGATGCCACGCTCCTTTCGGGACAGCCCGGTTGGGCGCAAACTTTAACACTGCTTGGCGCAGTAGGGTTAGTTATCCTCAGTGGGCGCTTTGTGATTGTTCCCTTTCTGCGCTTTATTGCCCGAATCCATTTGCGGGAATTGTTTACGGCATCTGCACTGTTGATTGTAATCGGCACTGCCTCTATCATGATGCTCGTGGGCTTGAGTCCAGCATTGGGGACATTCCTGGCTGGAGTTGTGCTGGCAAACAGTGAATTTAGGCACGAACTGGAAAGCGACATTGAACCGTTTAAAGGCATCCTGCTTGGTTTGTTTTTTATTTCTGTCGGCGCTTCGATCAACTTTAGTCTGATTATCAATAACCCCTTAATGATAGTTGCCCTGGTTTGCGGCATCATCATGATCAAGGCCGGTGTGCTTTTTCTGACCGGAAAACTTTCGCGGTTGAGTTTTGATCAAAATCTTTTATTTACATTGGGGTTGGCGCAGGTTGGAGAATTTGCCTTTGTTCTCTTTTCCTTTATTCATCAGCTCAATATTTTACCTGCTCAATCAACCGATATGATGATGGGTGTTACGGCGATTAGTATGACTGTAACGCCTTTACTGCTGCTTGCCAATGATCGGTTTATTATTCCGCGTGTCGGAACCAAAGAAAAAGAAGAAAAAGAAGCGGATGGTATCGATGTTCACAATCCCGTGATAATTGCGGGGTTCGGCCACTTTGGTTCTACACTTGGCCGGTTTTTACGGGCCAATGGAATTCACGCGACAATTCTGGATAATGATTCTGATCGCGTCGATCTTTTAAGAAAAATGGGGTTTAAAGTATTTTATGGTGACGCGACGCGCATTGACATCCTGAAATCAGCCGGGGCGGACGAAGCCCGGATTTTAATTGCTGCTATTGATTCCCCCGAGATTAATTATGATCTTGTTGATAAAACAAAAAAATTATTCCCCAATCTTACAATCATGGTGCGTGCCAAAAGCCGTCTGGATGCCTATGAACTCATTGATATGGGAGTGAAAGATATATATCGTGAATCATTGGATACATCCGTGCGGCTGGGAATTGATGTTCTCATCAAGTTGGGCATTCGTAAATATAGCGCGACCCGCGCGGGCCAGAACTTTATCAAGTATGACGAAGCGGCGATGAATCAGCTCGCCCGGCACCGGCATGATCAGGATACATATATTTTCAATACCCGCGAGCAAATTCAACTGCAGGAACAATTACTAACTAACGACAGGGAAGTTAACCCCACTCTCAATGATCATGCCTGGGATAGTGACCTGATAGTCAATAAGCTTGCTGATGATGGGTCGGAGCATTAGTTTGTCCCATCTCAGCAGTATTAAATGATGTATTGTTAATCGCGAAATATTTCCGCGTAAAAAACTGAAGAATTCTTGATTTAAATGTGATAAAAATGTGATCAGTCCCAGTTGTAACTTAATCCCTGCTTCGCAGGATAATTCGCCCCTCAAACTCCGTTTGGGGGATAATTCGACCTGCAAGCTTCAGTGCACTTTGTTTCTGAAACTTGGGTCTCATTACCCATGCTTTGCAGGATAATTCGACTAACAAATATTACAGCACTGCGTTTGTAATATTTGAGTCTCATTAAAATAAAGGAGGTTTTATGAAAATATCAAGAATAGTGTTAATTGTTGCTCTACTTTTTTGGCTGGTTCCATCGCTAGCTCAAGCTCAGGAAATAAACAGAAAAGAGCCATGCAGAGCCGATATCGAAAAATTCTGTAAAGATGTTAAGCCTGGTCAGGGAAGAATAGAAAAATGTTTACAGCGACATGAAGGTGAACTATCACCGGCTTGCAGGAATCTTATTGCCGAAGAGAGAGCCTGCGAGGCTGATGTTTCCAAATTTTGTAAGGGTGTAAAGCCCGGCGGCGGCCGGATTATTAATTGTTTGAAACAGCATCAGGCGGAGTTATCTGCGAGCTGTAGTGCTCATTTTCGAAATAAATAGCGTGCCCAATTAGTGCCTGATGCGGACAGAAAAGCCCCTCCTTAATAAAATAAGGAAGGGCTTTATTTGTTTTGGTAGTTGAATTTACGATTAGAATTGGAATTACTTTGTGGCGCGTCTGAAATCATAAAACCAGTCAGCCTTCATATGACTTTCATGTTGTTTTCCATAAAGATAGGTCTCATAGTTTTTATCGCCATCCAGATAATACTTCATCCAGGAGGTGATATAAATTTTGGCATGGGCCTGATTGACGGCATCACCCGTGTTGATCCAATCCGTATAGGGAAAGTTTTTAAAATAAGCTAACGCTTTCTCGAAAGAGAAATCTTTGTACATGCTGACAATTTTGCCCGGTGGCGAGTTTTCATCATCTCTGCCGGCGTAACATATTGTTGCCGATTTAATTTTGTCCAGATCGTAGCCTGCGTCCATATAGGGAGCCAGGGCTTGAGTGGACTTCACCTCTGAACCTAAACTGGCTGAGGCAAGCAGTGCTCCTCCTCCACCCTTGCCATATCCCATGAGCTGGAGTTTGTTTGTATCGACAAGGCCTTTGATTTTGCTATCGATGCGGGTATTTTCGGATTTGAGCATCGCAATGCCGACTTTGTGAGCCTCCGTCCACAACGGAGTATTGCCCATGACATCGGTAGGCGTCATGCCAAAGATGATATAACCGTGAGTGACAAGGTGGTAGGCAAGCCACCTCAAGTCATCATGAAAATTGAAGTAGCCCGCCATCAAAGTTGTTGCGGCAAATGGTCCCTTGGCCGTTTCACACGGGTACCACACTTCCGCCGTTAAGTAACCCGGATTTTGTGGTGGGTTATAGGAACATCTGGTAAATGCTCCCTTTAATGACGGATCAACTGTCACAGGCACAGCTGCCAAGGGCACGGTTGCGGCGGGCACAGCTGCCACAGGCTCGGCAGCGGCAATGTATGCTGCCCCGAAAACAATAGTCAGGATAACTAACAACGCCAATGAGGTAGCGAATAGCTTTTCTTCTTTCATCTGACATTAGCCCCTTTCTGCTAAAAATCATTTAGATTGGTTTTAAGCTATCTATTGACAATGTTAGTCATTTATTATGCAGAACTATCTTTTGTCAATAGCTTTTCCAGTTAATTATGAGATAGTTTCAGCCATAACTTATACCTTTTTTATCAAAAATCAATATTCAATTGGTTTGAAAGGAAATTTTCCTTGAAATATTTTCCTACTTCAAGCTATCATCGCAAAATTTTTATACCAATTTATCACTGAAAGGTATAATAACATTTTCAAATCAAAGATGATATCAAGGCGGCAAGGAGGAGGCGACGGAGGTCCGCTGCGGCGGATTGAGGAAGCCGACGACGCAAGCATGCGCCGGGCAGGCTCTGCCAACAAAGATAGCACTCTGATTTAGAATTGGAATAACAAGGTTTCGTAAAAGAGGACTATAATAAGTCGGGGAGCTGATAAATTAAGCTAAAGTAATAAAATAGCGACATTGAGTGCAACCTCCCAATAAGCACATGTGATTGTGTGAAGCGCCGCCGCTAAAATTAGACTCTTCTAATATTTTTGGAAACAGAATACATCGATTTACAGGAGTTACATTGAACATTATAAAAAAAACAGCGATTTATTTTGCCCGGAAAGAATTTTGCAGGGCTGCAATCCAAGAGCATGCTGATCTGAGTATTTTTAAAGAAAAACTCACAGCATCCGTAATTACCGGTCTTATTTTGATTGCTTTTAGTTATCCCATCGGCTTACCAGCCGTATTTATAGTGGGGGGTATCGCCGCCTGGCTGGAAAAACCAATGGTTGGATTTATCGGTATCCCTTTGACTTATGGTATTTCTTGGTTGCTTTTTATGTTGGGTCTGTATCTTGCCGGCCCTAAATATGGAACGGCGCTAAGCCGTTGGGCAGTAAGGGTTATTTTGGAAAAAATACTTGGCGATGAGGCGAAAATAATTAAGTTTGCGCCGGTGGAAAATCCGGAAAGAACCCACACAAAATAATAAGGCGTTTTTAAACGCGCCAGATTAAAAAAGAGGTGTTAAATGAGTCAGATTGAAGGACTGGTTAGTGAACTTAAAGTTAAAATAATTAAAACACTGGGTTTGATGGATGTTACTCCTGAAGACATCAAAGATGATTCTCCGCTTGTTGGCGGCGATACGGGCATTGATTCCATTGATGTGCTGGAGCTGGTAATGATGATTGAAAAAGATTATGGCGTTAAAATTGAAAGCAAAGAACTGGGTGCCAAAGTATTTGCGTCGGTGCGCGCTCTAGCTACTCATATTTTCAATAATCAACGACAGAAAGCTTAATACCAATTTGCTTTCTTTGGCTAACTTTGTTGGCAACGGAACCCGGTGAATGCCTGGGGCGTCGTCGGCTTCTTCAATCACGCCACGGCGTGACCTGCCCAAGCCTCCTTCTCGCCGCCTCGTTATCCTTTGACCGGGTGCGCAACCGAAGGGCGCGCAGCGGGAATAATTTTTTACCCTGCCGGGAAGTGCCGCCAGCAGGCGGCAGCTTCAAATCGAAATGGTATAAGCTTCCGAGCAGAAAATGGTTCTATAGAGTTTTGAGCATGTTACCCCTATGACGAAAGTATTGCTAATTTCGGCAAACACTTTGAGAATGCCCTATCCGGTATATCCGCTGGGGCTCGACTATGTTGCCGGTTCTCTAGATTCCCGTTATCAGACAAAAATAGTAGATTTGAATACTGTTGCTGACCTTGATGACTTGGGTGCGATTATCAGAGAATTTTCTCCCGATTTTGTCGGTGTATCAATCAGAAATGTGGATAATACTGATACAATAAACAGTCGAGCTTTTTTATCTGATTATCAAAACTTAGTACGCGAGATCAGGAAAAATTCGCAAGCCAGATTAATATTAGGCGGTAGCGGATATACAGTTTTTCCGGTTGAATTTTTGCAGGCACTGGATGCCGATTATGGCATTGCCGGCGAGGGTGAAAGATTATCTTTACTTCTGGAGGCATTGGAAAAGAATGTAAGCGTGCAATCCATACCCGGAATTGTGACTAAAGATACTGTAACTGTCACTTACGATCCATGGGACAGTGCCATCCAAAGACGTTTTGATTCCGCCAGTTCGCACACCGGTTTTTATCTTTCCTACGGGGGCATGCTTAATCTGCAAACAAAAAGGGGCTGTCCCTTTCGCTGCAGCTACTGCACCTATCCGCATATTGAAGGCAGCCGGATGCGGTTTTTCCCGGCCCGCGAAATAGCCCTGAAAGCCCGAGAATTGCAGGATGCCGGAGCCAAATATATATTCATCACCGATTCCGCTTTTAATGCCAGCTATGATCACAGCCGGCAGGTTGCTGAAGCTTTTATTGAAGCTCACATATCCATTCCTTGGGGCGGATTTTTTGCTCCCACTATACCTCCAGCCGATTATTATAAGCTGTTGGCTGATGCGGGGCTGAGCCATGTGGAATTTGGGACTGAATCTTTATCCGATACAATGCTGGCAAATTTGCAAAAACCTTTTACCGGCCGCGATGTTTTTGCCGCCCATAAGCAAGCGCTGAAAGCCGACCTGCATATTGCCCATTATTTCCTTTTAGGCGGTCCCGGTGAAAACGCTCAGACGCTCCAAGACACACTAAATGGGGTGGATACATTGGAAAAATCTGTATTTTTCTTTTTTTGCGGTATCAGGATTTACCCTCATACCGCCCTGTATGATGTTGCCTTAAAGGAAGGTCAAATTTCACCCTCTCAAAGTCTTTTGCAGCCTGTGTTTTACAAATCGCCGCACATATCAGGCAAAGAAATTATGCAAGCAGTGGAGAATCATGCCAACGGACGTTTTAATTGGATAATTGGTTCCGGTGAAAGTAAAGCAACACGTGTTTTACCAAAACTATATGACCGGGGATTTACAGGACCACTGTGGGAACACTTGATTCAGTGAGGGCGACTTGATGAAAAGGAAGCAACTGTTTAGCAACCCGGCTGTGGTTACGGGAATAATTTTCCTGGCTGGCAGTGCCCTGGTATTTCCCTTCAATCCACTACTTGCTGCGGCTATTGCCCTTTTTTATATTCTTCTGTGTGTCACCGCGTCGTTTTTTCCGCAAACCAATTTTCTCCTGCCCGTGATCAGCCGTGGTCAAACCGGCGAAAATATGGTCGCGCTCACTTTTGATGATGGTCCCGCCGAACCAACGACAAGGCAAATACTGGATTTGCTGGATAAATATTCAGTGAAGGCAACTTTCTTTGTTTCCGGTATCAATGTCCTGCGCTATCCTGAGATCATCAAAGACATAGTTTCCCGCGGTCATAGTATTGGTAATCATTCGCTTAGTCATAATCCGTTTTTAATGCTGACAAGTTTTAATAATCTTTATCGGGAAATCTCTGCTCTCCAGGAAATATTGCGGAAAATGGGTATAAACACATGGGCATTCCGGCCGCCGGTAGGCATTGTTAATCCCAAGCTGTCCCCGATTCTGGATAAATTAGGAATGTTTTGCGTGACTTTTAGTTGCCGCGCTTTTGATGCCGGTAATTTCCATGTAAAAAAAATTGGTTCTAAAATCCTGAAAAAAGTGAAGGCCGATGATATTATCTTGCTTCACGATGTGCCGCCACGCAGGAAAGGAGACAGCGCGGTTTTATTACGGGAAATAGAGTGGCTGCTGGCAGGAATTTTTTCTAAAGGTTTACGTATTGTTCCACTTTCCGATTTGATCAACAAAGAAGTCATGAGCAATAGTAAAAATCTTCAGAAAAAAGAAATTAATCATTGACCTGATAAAATTTTTTTGATTGTAAAAATAATCAGTGATATATAATTACATTCCTGATAAGAATTCTATCTGGAAAGTTATCAGCGAAGGGATGCGATTTGAAAGATCAAAGACATTTGCTCAGGGAAGTTTATGCGATAAATTCCAATGAAATCGAGGCTTTAGCTTATGTGCCAACCGATTCGTCCTGGTTTTTGGGTCATTTTCCCAATGAGCCGATTCTTCCGGGGATAGCTTTAATTTATATGACGCAGCAGGCCATTATTCAGGATGCCGCGGCAAAGGGCGAAAAAATTACTTTTGAAGCTCTAAAAAGAGTGAGATTTACTCAGCCTGTTCGTCCGGGAGAATCTTTAAAATTGAACGTAACCAGTGCGGAAGCAGGTGAAAAAACTTTATTTACCTTTAAAGTCGTCCATGAAGAAAATATTGTCTGCAGCGGGCAAATTGCAGCGAAAAAGAAAAAAAGATAAACAAGTATATAAGGAGGAAAAAGATGCCTGAAACTCATGATCTAAAGGGCATTATACGGAAGGTAGCTGAAATTATCATTGGAGAACTGAAACTGGAAGATGTTACAGCAGATACGTTCAATCCGGAGATGGATTTGGTGGATGAATTGGGTATTGACAGTATGGATTTGGCAACAATCGCCCTGGTCCTGCAAGATGAATACAAGATTGTGATTGACGAAGACGATTATCCGAAATTAAAATCCATTCGTCTGATAGCTGATTATATTCAGGAAAAACTTACCGCGAAGAGTTAATTAACAGAAGATAATTGTTTATGACCATCAACAATAAAGCAGTTTCTACACCTGCCAAACCAAAATTCGCCGAACTCTTAGCTAATCCAGAGGTGCGCGCTCGCTGGGAAAAAATAAGAAAATTTTTTTTCCTGAGGGAATCCACGTACGACATGAGTAACCGCTGCAATATCCGTTGTGACGGCTGCTATTACTACGAAGGAGAAAAGCAGTTTGCCACCGAAAATTTAGACACACAGGCATGGCGTAAGCTCATGCAGGCTGAAAAAGCTCGCGGCATTACTTATGTGGTACTGGCCGGCGCCGAACCGTCACTGGTACCGGAGCTGTTGGATGTATGCTATCAAGAAATGCCGCTGGGCAGTATTGCTACCAATGGATTTAAAAAAATACCGGAATCTGTCGGTTACAAGATTCATATTTCTGTTTGGGGAAACGATGAGACCAGTCTCCGCGTGAGAAAAGCCAAAAATCTTATAAAGAAACAAATTGGAAATTATAAAAATGATCCGCGGGCTGTTTTTGTTTACACATTTACGCGGGAAAATATTGAAGAAGCAAATGAAGTCGCCGCGCAACTCAATGCTTGCGATTGTAAGCTGACCTTTAACGTTTTTTCTTCTCCGGTAGGCTATACCGGTCCTTTGCGTCACGACGAAGAGTCGCTTAAATCCGTCCGGTCAACAATGATCGCGCTTCTGGAGAAATATCCGCAAAACGTTCTTTTTTCCGTTTACAATGCTGTAGCCCATGCGCATAAGAGCTCCTTGCATGATCTATACAGCTGTTCTTATCCCCGCCAAAACCGTTCACAAGACATTGGGTTAGGACGATCTTTCCGGCAGTACAGGACTGACTTAAACTGGGACAGGTCGGTTGCCTGCTGTGTGCCGGATACGGATTGTGCTGATTGCCGGCATTATGCCGCCGGTTCGGCAGTTGTTACCGCCCGTCTCTATCGCCATGTAAACAATCTCGCCACATTCAAATCATGGCTCGATTATGTTGATACTTATCTGGCGGTTTGGGTAATGGGTTATGAAAAAGGGGATAATCTTTGCGCGGAATTAGTCAGTCCGCCGCAATCGGCTTAAAGTAAAAAAAGTATAAAAAGGGTAAAGTAAATGAAGACGGTAAGTTCACTTCTGGATAAAGAATGGTATGATCGCTACAAACGAATATCTACTCTTAATATTCGAAGCTCCATCTACGATGTGACCAACCGCTGCAATTTGCGTTGTAAGGGCTGTTTTTTCTTTTCTTCCGGCGAGCATAAAGTCGAAGAAGAAATGGATGTAAAAAAATGGGAAGACTTTATCGATCAGGAAAAAGGCCGCGGAGTAAATCTGGCGATTTTAATTGGCGGTGAACCGACTCTTTGTATGGATCGAGTGGAAGCTTTCTACAAACGATTGCCCACTTATTGTGCCACCAACGGCCTGATCAAAGTTGACCGGAAAAAGTTTCCCGATTTGATGACGGGGATTTCCTTGTGGGGTGGCAGTGAAGATGAAAAGATCCTCCGCGGACGCGATACTTTTGCCATTTCCAGTAAAAATTATGCCGGTGATCCTTTCACCTATTATCTTTATACGATAACTCCAAGACAGGTAGGCAAGATTGAACCGGTAATCAAACAAATAGCCGATGTCGGGTTAAAAGTGCATCTCCAGCTTTTGTCAAATGATGAAAGCGTTGACGGGTTTTCCTGGCAGGCAAGTGAGCTTCAAGATTTACGTCATGAGATGGATGAAATGCTGGATAAATACCCACGGACTGTGATTTCCAGTAAATATTATCACGAGATAATCACTACGGGTATGATGATGGGGCGGCGTTTCGGTTGGAACGAATGCCCTTCCGTAACCGAATCGCTGGACAATAGAAAGCCCCAACCACGCCGTTTGATTCACTTTTTCCGCTGGGCTGCCGATTTAAAAACTGTGCACCGCTGCTGTACATCGGCAACGCGCGATTGTTCCACCTGTAAAGATGGCGCGGCACATTTGAGCTGGATCATGGTCAACAAACGTGAACATATGAAATCAACAGAAGATTTAAAAAAGTGGATCGAAATCTATGAAATGTTTGCCAAGTTGTACCGCTTAATTCCCTGGTAGTATCTGATACCATTTTGATTTCAAAGGATAACGAGGCGGTGAGGAGGCGTCGGAGGTCCGCCGCGGCGGATTGAGGACGCCGATGAAGATGCCAACAAAGTTAGCCAAAGACCGGGGGCGCGTCCCGCAGGGGAGCGTATAGAAAATAAAAAATTTACCTTACCGGTAATTACCGCCTGCAAGGTGGTAACTTACAAGCAAATTGGTATAATGGGCTTTTTACAGGCTGCCTTTAGTTGACTTTTGTTATCGGATCCCCCTTCCAGAGGATGAGGGGGATTTTTGACTTGAGGATTGCGGTTATGGTTTCAAAAAAAACAGTGATATTAGGTTATGATGCCGTTTCTTCTTTAGGCACTGATATCGAGGGCCAATGGCAGAAGGCTGTACAGGGCGAAAGCGGTATCGGATACCTGACCAGATTTCCACTTACGGCCGATTTTCCGGTACGTGTTGCGGGGCAGGTGGCGGACGTGGATATCCGTCCCTATCCATTTTTACAGCCAAGGGAAATGGCACACTGGACATCTCCGATATTCAAATATGCTCTTTTAGTGGTTCATCGAGCGCTCAAAAAAAGCGGTATTGAAATAACACCAGCAATTGCGCCGCGAGTGGCAGTTACTTTCAGCACGGCAGTTGGCGGATTGGATACGGTGCTTGCGGCAGACCGTCTGATGATTGCTGAAAAGAAAATGCCTCATCCATTTACCAATCCCAATTCCTGCATCAATATGGTTGGCGGTAAGGTCTCCATTCTTACCGGCGCGACCGGTCCTATTTGTTCCACGATAACTGCTTGTGCTACCGGCATAACCTCTCTTATTATCGGCAAAATGATGCTGGAACGTGGTATGGCTGACATTGTCATCGGCGGAGCGGTTGACTTTCCTTTGGTTGAACCGATAGTGGCCGGTTTTGCCACAATGAACGGCGCATATCGCCCCAAAGAAGGGCAGGATTGGGAATTACCCGAGAAAATCAGCAGGCCGTTTTCAGTAAATAGAAGAGGTTTTGTCGTTTCTGAAGGAGCAGGATGCATTATTTTAGCAACGAAAGATTTTGCCAAAGCTCATGGGCTTAAGCCACAGATTGAATTAGCCGGATCGGGAATGACATCCGACGCGAGTCATTTTGTTTCGCCGAACCTGGCGACTGTCCAGAGATGCATTGGAGAGACTTTAGCCGATGCCGGATTGCAGCCATCGAATATTGACGCCATCAACGCGCATGCGACATCCACCAAAGTAGGTGATAAGGTTGAGTTTGATGCTCTTAGCAATATTTTTGGGAAAAGAGTGCCGCCGGTATCAGCAAACAAATCACAGTTGGGGCACGCCATGGGCGCGTCCAGCGCCATTGAAGCAATTCTGGCCATGGAAGGAATGCTCAAAGATACATTGCTCCCCACAATAAACTATTTGCATGATCCGGCAATTGATATCGATTGTGTCACACAAGGAGCAAGAAAACAAAGCCAGGAATTTGTGCTGAAAAACGCTTTTGGTTTTGGCGGATGCAATTCCTGTTTAATCTTGCGTAGAATGGCATAATGAATATATAGTGAAATTATGAGAGCACCTAAAAATAGAAAAGTATTCGTCGTTGGTTACGGAACAGCAACTCCTCTAGGCAGCACCTTTGAAAAAACCTGGAAGCGGGCGGTAAAAGGGGAGGCTGGATTCCGCAAGATAACGCGCTGCAAGGTTGAATCGGTCTGCGATATAGTCGGCGAAATTCCCGATTGGTATCCCCTCGAGCTGGATTTTACAGATGCCAAAGAAGTATATAACTGGAATGCCGCTTTTGTGATTTTAACTATGGCCGTTTGCAAAGAGGCTCTGGAAAATTCAGGCATAGTTATTGACGAGAAGATTGCTCCACGCATGGCCTGTCTCATCGGTTCCGCACTCAACGGGTCAGATGCTTTCCGCATAGCCATGCACGATCTCGAACACAGGGGACCGCTGAGAGTAAGCCCTTATTTGCTGCCGAACCTTTGCGCGAATATTCCTTCCGGCAAAGCCGGGATGATGCTGAAGTTTACCGGCCCGATATTTTCACCGCAGGGCGCTTGCGCCTCCGGTAATCATGCTATCGGCATCGGAGCGCGAATGGTCCGGGATGGAGATTGTGATTTTGTGCTGGCCGGCGGCGCGGACGCGCCGATCTTGCCAGAACTTATTCACGGTTTTGCCAATATGAACGCCACGATTAAGGTTCACCCCGAAGATCGCGGCTATAATGATCATGGACAGGTATCCCGTCCTTTCAGTGTTGACCGCAGAGGCTTTGTCCTTTCCGAAGGCGCCGGTGTCGTTGTTCTGGCAGCCGAAGAGTCAATCAAAGCTTACGGTCTTACTCCCAGGGCGGAAGTGCTGGGTATCGGCTGGACCTCTGATGCTCATCATTATACCAGCCCCAATGCGGTAACAATTATCCGCGCAATCAAAGAGACAATTGACGATGCCGGTTTAAAGCCGGAAGATATTCAATATATCAACGCTCATGGCACTTCCACACCCAAGGGTGACAGCACCGAGATAAAATGTTTAAGAGAAGTATTCGGGAAAAAGATAGAAGCCATTCCGGTTTCCTCCAACAAGTCGCAACTGGGCCATACATTAGGCGCGACCGCGGCCATTGAAGCCGCTTTATCTATTGAAGGTATGCAAAAGGGCATAATCCTGCCCACCATCAATCACATTCCCGATCCTCACTTTGCCGATATAGATGTTGTTCCCAATGTCGCCCGCAAACATAAGCACGAAATCGCCTTATCCAATGCGTTCGGCTTTGGTGGAACAAATTGCTGTGTAATTTTTCGAGGAGTATGAAATGAAGCCCAAGCCATTTAAGCCGGAGATATTTAATAACGATGAGCGTTATGTCCGCGATAAGACCACGGGGCTTATCTGGCATCGTACCCAACACCGGACTTTGTATGCCGATACAGATCGCTCCCAGGTCGTTTATCATTCCAATTATCTGCGCTATTTTGAATTCGGCCGGACGTCTCTGATGCGTGACGCCGCCTATCCTTACAAGGAAATAGAGGAAAGCGGTTATGTTTATCCGATCATTGATTTAGGCATCACTTTCTATCAGCCGCTTTACTATGATGATCTGATGTATATTCATTCCCGCCCGGTGAATCTGGAGCGGGTGCGCCTGCAGTTTGATTATTTAATTACCCATGCTGAAAAAGGCCATATAGTTTGTATCGGATTTACCAAACATTGCGCGCTTAATTTGTCGGGCAATCCTGTTGCAGTTGATGCAAAAACGGTTCACCTATGGAAATCATTTCCGGCGTGAAGAAAAAAGAGCGCTATCCAGTGGAGATAAGGACATATCCTTATCTTCAGGATCACTATTTTGAAGGGCAGGCAATATTCCCGGCCGTGGAAGTTTTGATTTTCATGGCGAGAGTTGCCGCGGCAAACTTTCCGCAAATAAATGTTTGCCTGCAAAAGCAGGCGCGTTTCCCGCGTTTTTTATCCATCGATCCTCAGGAACAAATCAAGAAAGTATTTGCCGATATTGGAGAGGCAGCTGATGGCGCGCTGAGCGTTTCAATTACCTCAATGGCCAAGGCGAAGACCGGAATAATCAGTAGGACTTTGCAGCACGCTTATGTTGAATTTGCGTCATCACCGGCTCAAGATTATCCTGCCTCTCCGCCTGCGGATTTTCAGCATCTGGGCGGCAAGTGCATCAATGTGCCCGCGGCGGCGATTTACAGGGGGCTGGTGCCTTTTGGAAAAGCCTTTCAAAATATTGTTGGCGATCTTTCTTTATCGCAGGAAGGCGCGATTGCTCATCTCTACGGCGGTGAAGGTGAAGCCAATGATGATCTGATTGGTTCGCCCTTTCCTCTGGATGCCGCTTTGCATGCGGCCTGCTCCTGGGGGCAGCGCTATGCCGGTATTGTTGCCTTTCCTGTGGGCTTTGAAAAAAGAATAGTTCACCGCAAAACAAAAAAAGAAAGGAAGTATGTCAGCAGAATTATTCCAGTGGATGTCAGCCGGGAGCCTTTAATCTTTGATGCGTTAATTTATGATTTAGATGGTATAATATATGAAAGTGTAAGCGGTATTCAAATGCGTGATGTGACTCAGGGCCGCCTGCGTCCGCCGGATTGGATTAAAGCGGATTAAAAAGAGACGTTAAGCGTGAAGAGTGAAGGGTGAAGCGCGAATGGAAAAAATTATATTAATCTATCTTGTTGCTTATCTGGCCGGTTCCATAAACTTCGCCATTATATTTTTCAAATTGGCCGGCAAGGCTGATCCCCGTTTAAGCTTCAGCGGCAATGCCGGAACGACAAACGTTTACCGGCAGGCGGGGTATTTCTGGGCGACGGTAATATTATTGCTCGATATCGGCAGGGCTTTGGGTGTGGCGGCGCTGGCCGTGTATTATCTGGAGGGAAGGTACTTGCCCTGGGCGGGATTTTTTCTGGTTTTAGGCAACAGCTTACCCTGCTTCCATAATTTTCGCGGCGGTAAAGGAGTGGCAAACTTCTTGGGCTTTACCTTACTTGTCGAACCCTGGGCGGCGCTTTTAGCCGTCATCATGTGGGTGACCACATATGGCGTTTACCGGATAACCTTTGTGGCTTCATTTATCATGGTGTTTACCTTAGCAATCGGGCTTGCTTTTTCCAATCAGTGGGTATTCTGCGCTGCCTCAGGGGCCGCAGCGACATTCTTCCTGATTTTATTTAACCACCGAAAAAATATAATCAAATACTGGAGCGGCAATAACCCGATCACGCCCAGTGGAAAGTGATGTAATACCATTTCGATTTCAAAGGATAACGACGCAGTCAACAAAGTTAGCCAAATAAAGCGAATTGGTATTAGCGCCCTTTTTTGATAAATCGTAAGGGTGGAGCACCGATGGAGGTGACTTTGCCGTCCGGGGCAACCCGCAGCGCGCCTTCGGCCGGGATACCGTAGCCAACTGTTCCTTGCGGGAAGAAGCCAAGCAGTCTTTTCATTTCCATCCAGTTGTCTTCTTCCGCGTGAACATCACAAAGCAGCGGCGCTAATCCCAGGCAATCTAAAAGTTCCGCCGTATCGTCATCATCCGGATCGCGCCAGTGCATCCAGTTGCGGCAAAGCATGATGGCTCCGGCGGAAATTCCGCAGAAAAGCTTTCCCCGCTCGTAGAGCTCTCTGAAAAAAGGAATTAAGTTTCTTTCGCGCAAATATTTCATTCCCAAATTTACATCACCGCCGCTGATAAAAACAACGTCGCTGGATAGCAAAATATCCCGAGCCTTATCCGAATCAAATCCCCGCATGATGGGAACAAGCGTAACACTTCCGGCACCGGCAGCCATAATTAGCTGCCTCAACATTAAAAAGAATTCTTTGTTATCATCGCTGGCCGTGCCGATATAAGCAACGCAAGGGGCTTTCTTTTTATACCAATTCGCATTCATTCGTCTACCTTTGTTGGCTGCGTCATCGGCTCCTCGACGTATATTAGAATACGCCTGCGTCGCCTCTTCCTTGCCGCCTCGGTATACTTTTGACTGCAAATTGGTATTACTGCTCTTTAATACATCGGCCAGAATCGCTTTAGTGTTTTTGGAGTTTGGTCCTCCGGCAATCAAAAAGATATCGGCAGGATTTGATTTGGTCATACCGCTGCCTCCTTTACAAAAAGTTTGTTATAGTCCGGCTCGATATCCGAGCGCGTCCGGCGGTATTTGCCGGATGGTTCGGCGGCAATTTTCGGCACAAAATTAACTTTGATGACAGCGTTCTTGCCATATAGCGTAAGTAAGCTCTCGATTATTTCTTCCGCGAGCGTCCGGGAAGCAGCGGCAGCCTCCTCCAGAACTATATGGACATGATAAATACCTTCTTGCTGAAAGACCTGATAATCGGCAATAGCCTCCACTCTACTTATGATAGATTCGACCATTGTCGTGGTTACCGGAAAACCATCTACTGTATAGGTAAGATCAGCTATCCGTCCGGCAAATTCCTTACAGATATATCCGTCATTGCGGCCGCATGCGCAAATGCCCGTGGGATCGATCTGCACCAGATCGCCCACATCAAATCGAACTAATGATCGCCATGGATTGATCAGTGTGGTCAAAAGCAACCTTCCGGCGTGAGGATATCCGTATTCAGACCGCATAAATTCTATATCAATCCGGCAAGAATCAGAAACCTGATGAAGTCTTCCCTGTTCACATTCAATGAACACATATCCCGCTTCGGTTGATCCATAGGAACTGACCAGCGGCGAACGGAAAACTTGGCGGATTTGTTTCCTGGCTATGATGCCCGGATTTTCATAGGTAAAAATAATCACCGGCGGCTGATATACACTAAGGTTATGCCTGTGAGCATAACGGGCAACGCAAGCGAGATAGGAGGGATTTGCTTCCAACACAACCGGTTGAAATATTTCCAGCTCTCCAATGATGCGCAAAATGAGTTGATTGTCCCATAATGACGGATTGATTTTTTCATTAAGGTAAAGGAAGCGGCCACGCGAACGCGTATCCATTGTTAGCAAGCCATTTTCAGACAAAATTCCTGTGTTCATGGGGCTGGTGAGAATTGCTTCCCGGTGATTGCCCAGTTTTAATGCCGCCGTACAGGAATTGTAGCGCCATGATGCCGACTCCGCCGCGTCCCACCAAGGCTGATACCAGACATTTAAAACCCGTTCATTAATTGTGCCACTGGTTTGGACAAGTTCTATTGTACCTGCTTTTAGCGCGGCATCGATATCCATACCTGCGGGAATAAAATCACGCCAGGTGTGCTCTCTTAAGTCTTTCTTGGAAATTGTCGGCATCGCGCAGAAACGAGCATCGATAGAAGCTGATGAGCCGGGATCTAATGCTCTCCAGTTTTTATATGCTGCTACATGATGCAGTGCTGTTTCCAACGCGACTGTCGATAGCTGATAATAATCAGCGGTAAAGAGAGGAGCTGTTTTCATTTTCTTATGCACCATATTCACTATATTTATGGAGCAATAGGATTAGCACAGGCCAAACCAGAAATGCAATCTATACCATTCGCTTTCAAAGGATAACGAGGCGGCAAGGAGGAGGCTCCGGAGGCGTATTATACTAATACGTTGAGGAAGCCGATCCCGCTAAAAGCGGGACCAACAAAGTTAGCCAAAGAAAACGCATTGGTATGACAAAGATAATCCTTGCTATTTGTTGGGAATCCCTGTAAAGAGTACTTCGTGATAGCGATAGTTAGTTACCTTCCCAATTTTTTTCTTTTGGAAACTTCGGCAGGAAAATCCAGCTAATCGTAATAGAATCCAGCTATAGTGCCATGTTTGCAACCGCTCTTTGCGGATGCCGCCCGGCACAGTAAAGCGGTGTTTATTCAAAAGCCGCATAGATTAGAATGGGTTCAATCACCAATGCCATTTCGCTTTCTGTGGCTAACTTTGTTGGCAGCGTCGTCGGCTTCCTCAACGTATTTAATATACGCTTCTGGAGCCTCCTCCTTGCCGCCTTGTTATCCTTTGAAGTCGAAAGGCATAATACTACTAAGGATGAAGGAAAAAGAAAAAATGAGTTTTGAGAAGTTTGAGTTACATGCGAAAATATTTGCCGGTGTGCAGGCGCAAGGTTACATAAAGCCTACACCAATTCAATTAGAATCAATCCCGCCGATTATGGAAGGCAGGGATGTTATGGGGCTTGCCCAGACCGGCACGGGCAAAACAGCAGCTTTTGTACTGCCAATTTTACAGCGCCTTATGCAAGGAACGCGCGGCCATGTCCGCGCGCTGATCATCGCGCCAACACGGGAGTTGAGCGAGCAAACCCATAAAGCGATAGGACAATTGGGACGCCGAACGGAACTGCGTAGCGCGTCCATCTATGGTGGAGTAAGTATTCAAGGCCAGATCAAAAAACTGCGCGATAAAGTTGAAATCATCACTGCGTGTCCCGGCCGTCTTCTGGATCATATTAATCGTGGTACTGTGGATTTATCCAAGATCGAAGTGCTGGTACTCGATGAGGCTGACCACATGTTCGATATGGGCTTCCTACCGGATATAAGAAGAATTGTGAAGCATCTGCCCGCAAAGCGCCAGACCCTGCTTTTTTCCGCCACGATGCCGGACGATATAAGGGCGCTGGCCAATGATCTTCTGCAGAATCCGGTGAACATTAAAATCGGCTTCACCGCGCCGGTGGAATCGGTCACCCACAGATTTTATCCAGTACCAATGGAGTCCAAAACAGCGCTGCTGAAAGATATTCTTGATAAAACCGATACGGAATCTGTTCTGGTATTTACCAGAACAAAATCCCGCGCCAAGAGCCTTGCCAGGCAGCTGGATAGCTCAGGATACAAAGTAACCTCGTTGCATGGAAATCTCACACAACCGAAACGCCAGCAGGCGTTAGATGGTTTCCGTGATGGACGTTATGAGATTATGATTGCCACCGATATTGCCGCTCGCGGCATTGATGTGACCAGAATCTCCCACGTTATTAATTATGATATGCCGTCAACTGCCGATGCCTATACTCATCGTATTGGCCGGACAGGCCGCGCCTCTAAAACGGGCGATGCTTTTACTTTTGTCACCGGTCAGGATGTTGGTCTTGCGCACAGTCTAAAAAAAGTGCTGGGAGAAAAGTTGCAATACCATAGCGTTGATGGACTGACGATCACCATGCCGCTGACTGCCACTCCTGCCCCTGCCAGTCGCAACAATAATTCGAATGGTAGAAAGCCGGATAAAAGCAGAAGGCCTTTTACAATCAGTGACAAATCAAATAGAAATCCCAGACAGCGTTCTTTCACATCGGCAAATCGTCAGTCCTGGGCGCATTAATCTCTCCGGTCATAATTCCCCGCGGCTTGCTGCGGGGTAGCTCATTATTATTACGCCAGGATCAATTCTGATGTAAAAATCTATAAGACCATCTTTACTGCCGGATGAGCTTTCAGTGCTTCATAAAGAGCAGTTCGCTGAGATTCGCTCTCTACAGTAAGTTCCACATTCAGGCAGTGGTATTTAGCCGTTTCGCTGCTGCGGGCATGGGATATCTTGTACTTACAGTCCCGGATAATTTCTGCTACGGCGCTCTGCATCTCGTCTTTATCGGGGCCGATGATTTTATAGATCCATGGACAGGGGTATTCCAATTGAATCTTTTGCTTTTTTTCACCGGTCATTGAGTGTCAACCTTTCTGTTTAGTTGCTGAATTATTAGAATAAAGTTGAGCTTTTCTCAAGCTATTTAACCTTGCCTTGGGTATCAAGTGCTTAACTCTACCCCGCAGTTCTGTTTATTAGTTTCACTGTTTTTTCATTGATGTGATCGGTTTTACATCTTCAGTTCTATTTGACAATTGTCGGATCATCGTTAACATTTTATTATGACGTTGTAAGGAGACGAATAATGAAAAAAGTATTCATGTATATAATAATATTTAGTATTATGTTCGGTTGTCAAAACGGCAATACCGAACAAACGGAGGCGAAAATCAAAATGGCAAAGAAAATTGAAATAACATCTGAAAATATTGCCACGTTGGCCGGAGGGTGCTTCTGGTGCGTGAAATCAGATTTTGAAAAATTGCCTGGTGTAATAAAAGTTGTATCCGGTTATGCCGGAGGGGAAGGGGAAAATCCTACCTATGAATCATATGCTCAAATGGGTTACATTGAAGCTGTGCAGGTTTATTATGATCCGAAAAAAATCACCTATGAACAACTTTTAAATTATTTCTGGAGACATATTGATCCTACGGACGGAGGCGGGCAGTTTGCCGACCGCGGACATGAATACCGCAGTGTCATATTTTATCAAGACGAGGAACATAGGCAGATCGCCGAAAAATCAAAACAGGAGTTGGAAAAATCAGGCAAACTCGGGAATCCTATTGCCACAAATTTAATTAAATTGACTAAATTCTATCCGGCAGAAGAGTATCATCAGGATTATGATACCAAAAATCCAGTGCGTTATAGTTCCTACCGCTTAGGGTCTGGCCGTGATCAAACCGTAAAGAAATTATGGGGCGACGATAAAGGACTTAAACCCATAAGCCAGGCAAAATTAAATAAACCGGATGATGCGGGCATGAAGAAGAAACTTTCCCCAATTCAATACGAAGTAACGCAAAAATGTGGCACGGAGGAACCATTTAATAATGAGTATTGGAATAACAAAAAAGATGGTATTTATATAGATATTGTTTCCGGTGAACCTCTTTTCAGTTCTTTGGATAAATACGATTCCGGCACCGGCTGGCCCAGCTACACCAAACCGCTGGAGCCTGGAAATATTGTCGAGAAAAAGGATCGAAGTCTTTATGATACCCGTACCGAAGTCAGAAGCACACAAGCAAACTCCCATTTAGGACATGTTTTCCCCGATGGTCCGCAACCGACGGGTTTGCGCTATTGCATGAACTCGGCAGCAATGCGGTTTATTCCTAAAGAGGATCTGGAAAAAGAAGGTTACGGAAGGTATTTGAAATTATTTGTGAAACCACAATTCTGAAAGCGAAGCACAGCGGAATTGGTAAGTTGAACAATCCCGCGAAGCGGAGGGTATGAACTCCAAAGCTAGCTGTGGGGTTCATACCCGTGATTTCACCTAAAAAATGACGATAGAAATTAATTAATTTTGAACATGTTTGCGGGCAATTATATCAGCAGCGATACCGCGGACATTTTCCATAGCAGTTGAGAGGTCAATTGTACGCAGTTGACGGTCTTTCATAATAACCTTGCCGTTGATAATGCTGGTTTTTACGTCCGCGCCGCGTGCGGCATATACTAGCTGAGAATAACAATTATAGAGCGGTGTAAGATGCGGTTGGTTCATATCCACTAAGATGATGTCGGCTTGTTTTCCTGTTTCGATAGAACCAATCAATTTATCCAACCCCAGTACATTTGCTCCGCCGATCGTGGCCATTTTCAGAACTGTCTGGGCGCTCATCACGGTAGGGTCCAGTGATGTGACTTTGTGAATCTTTGCCGCTGTATCCATTTCCCGGAACATATCCAGATCATTGTTGCTTGCACAACCATCCGTTCCCAATCCCACTTTGATGCGGCGTTTCAGCATTTCAGGGACAGGGGCGACTCCTGCCGCAAGTTTCATGGAGCTTTCCGGGTTATGTGAAACCATGACTCCCTGACCTGCAAAAATAGCCATATCTTCATTAGTAAGCCAGTTGCAGTGGACGGCAATAGTCTGATCATCCAGAACGCCCAGATCAAGCAGATGCTGGACAGGTTTTTTGCCGTAACGATTTAAGATAGTATCGATCTCATCTTTATTTTCAAGCAAATGCATCAGGTATAGGATGCCATCTTCGCGGGCGGCTTTCTTTACATTGACGAGTGTAGCCGGAGAACAGGTATAGGGAGAGTGACAGAAATATGCCGGTGTAATCATCGGTGCATGGGACTGCCAGCGTGTCACAAAACGCTTGGCCGCCGCCATCATTTTCTCGAACTTGGGATTGTCCGGCGTGGCAAAATCCGCAAAGCCCTGTGATACAACAGCGCGCATTCCGGCAGCACTCACCGCTTCTGTAATGGTATCTTCAAAGAAATAGCCATCGCAAAAAGTTGTCGTGCCGGACAGAATCATTTCCGCCATCGCGAGTGTTGCTCCGTCGTAAACCATTTTTTTGTTGACGAAACGTGCCTCTGCCGGGAAAATATGCAAGGTTAGCCACTCCATTAACGGCAGGTCGTCGGCCATGCCCCGGAAGCAGACCATTGGCAGATGAGTATGGGTATTGACTAATCCAGGCATGACTATACAGCCGGATGCATCGATAGCCTCTTTTGTCTTGAGGGCGGTATATCCTTGATCACTATTTTGGCCAACCGCGACAATAAGGCCGTCTTTAATACCGATAATGGAATTTTCTATAATTTCCATTGGGGCGGACATGGTCAAAAGTGTTCCGCCGGTGATTACTATGTCCCAATTATTTTCCTGCACGTGTTATTCACATTCTCAAATTCATTTCGGGGCCCGGGTTACTGTAATTGTTGCGGTTTTACTTCCCGATAGATTGCAGGTTGCGGTCACTTCCAGCTTGTCGCCTTGGGCGGCGGCCACTTTATAGGTGTAGGTAAATGGTGATTCAGCAGGTTGTGTGTCATATTCAGTTGTGCTGAGTACGGCAGAGTTTTTCTTGATCTCAACAGTTTTAATGTGATGAAAACCGGGGAATGAAGATTTGTGCGCGATTGTTACCGTAAGAGTTTGCGCGCCTGAATCATATTCAATTTTTAAATCCTGCGGCGCGTCAGCATAAGACATTTGCGGATAGAGACAAAAAATTACTAAAACAACTAAAAACGCGCTAAAAATCGATGTCGAAATTACGGATGTTCTTTTCATGACATACCTCCTTAAATTTTTAAATTTCTTTTCGCGATCTGCTTTCCGGGAAAGCTAAAGCAGAACAATACCGGCAATTATGATAAAAAAGTAAACACTGTTTCTTGTAATAAACAAACGCGCAGGCATGATCAGGAAAAATCATCCGGGGAATTTTGCTTCCATCAGGTGGCCACCGAGTAATCCCAATCCGGCGCCACAGAAAACCGCAATAACGGTCAGCAGTGTGAAATATTCGCGAATCGGAGAGGCCGGAAGCCCTCCTGGAAAAGCAACAAAAGCAAGGGCGATGGATATGATCAGAAAAATCAGGCCGATAATAATTTTCTTTTTCAAAAAAGGAGTTGTTACTTTCCGGAATCTGATTTTGCCGTCAAATAGTCCGGTTAAAATCGACAGTACCACAAAGAAAGGCAGAAGGAATGAAATTACTTGTATCGAGTTAAACAGCGCCTCTTTGATTGCCGGAGGGGCAAAATAAGATGAAGCTGCCAGAAGAAAAAGAGTAATAGCGAATGCCTGTGGAAAATGCACAATAATGGGATGAATATGAAGGCCAAGAATTAGGCGTCTCTTTTTCGATACCGGATCGGTATAGGGCTCAAACATTTTTGACGGAACTCCACAGGCCGGGCAGATATCTTTTACCTTGCCTTCCTTGGTTACATAACCACAAGCTTTGCATCTGATGAGGTTGGCCACAAAACATCTCCTGTGCTGTTTATTTTGTTTGGCTACATGATAATATATTTGAGAATCAAATGACAGTTAAAAAATTAAGTTGTTGAAAAGTTATATTCAATTCGCTAGTATTTTATACCATTTCGATATCATCTTTGATTTAGAAATAGTATAAAGTATCTGATGGGGGAATTCCATATGATTGTTGATCGTCTTGATAATTGGGAAATATATTTCAGAAATTATGTTTGGGAAACTATCTTTGTTCAATTGCAGGCTCTAAATGAAAACACACCCGCCATGGAAAAAAAGATTAAAGGTGATGATATAATTCTTAAAGTGTTCAGTTACGAGACCATCGAGCCTGCCGATCCTGAAGCAGAACTGGAATCGCACAAAAAATATATCGATATCCACACTACTATTACAAAAAGTGAAACGATAGAATGGTATCCAACGGCGGTTTTAAAAATCATCAAACCCTACGACGCGGCCGAAGATGCGGTATATTATGAAAGACCTCACCCAACTTGTGCCAGTCTCAATATGTATCCGGGAATATTTGCCATGTTTTGGCCTGATGATGCGCACATGTCCAGACTGCAGGTTGCTGGTAAATCGGAACTGATAAGAAAAGCTGTGATGAAAATTAACATTGATCTTGTGCGTTGATTCCAACTCTTCATCAAGCAGCACCGTTCCGATTACACACAATCTGGGAGAAATCAGTATCGGATATTTTTCACAACCGGACGGTAAAGAAAAAGATTGCGGCGGATGAAATTATTTTGTTTTTGAAAATTTTCCAATGAATTGCAGACGTAAGTCACAACGAGATTTCTCGAGCGCGCGAATTCAATGTGCTCTTTACCGGCGTAACAAAAATTATGTTCGTCATAACGGGGGCTTTTGGGGTCAACTTCAGGTATAGTCGCGATCAGCGTCAATGGTTTGCTCCAACGGCCTTCCGGTTTGTCCGCGGTTTGATACAAGAGCTGAGCGCCATTATTTTTGGGAGACATGTAAACGGCGATCCATTTATTATCATCAGCGTGGTATCTGACGCTCAGCTCGGAAACACCGGCGTGGAGAACAATCATGGCTTTTGCGGGCGCGAGTCCCTTTTTCCATGTCCCATCTTTACTTAAGTACTCCATGACATTGGCCGGGTCATCCAGTTTGCCTATCGGAATGCGAACCAGGATATTGCCTGAAATCTTCATAGTTTTCTTTACGGAAGTATAGAGCGGATAAAAATAGACATAATTATGAAAGACGACGGAAGTAGCAGCGAAGGCTTCAATGCCCGGTGGAATTGCTTCCTTTAAGTCAATATAATCGACAATCCATTGGCGGGGGTCCGCCAGCGTATAATTTTTTATTCGGGCGATTTTGTGCCTGACGATCTTAAAGTTAAAGGGCTCTTTTAAGTCCAGCATAGCTTTTACAACCAGCAGAGGGACATATAATACATGATTGACAATAAATGGGTCTTGCGGCCACAGCCATTCATTTTCGCCAAATGAAGACAAGAATTTACAGTTTTTCTTTTTTAAGAAATATTGAATTTTAAATTGCTCGTTTTCCCCGCAGGTGGAAATGGCCAGTGTTGTTCCCATGACAACGTCCATATCAACCCGGTTTTTTCTACCAGTTTCACTGGACACAAATGTATCGCCGAAAAGCCAGAGGGTGCGTTCTTTATCCAGGGCAATAGAGTAGGCACCGTCACCGCCGTACCAGCCATCTTTATCGGGGAAATTAGGCAGGCATTGGGCTTCAGGAAAATAAGCAGGATATTTATCTTTCCAACCGGTGCAGCCCGAGACAAGTGAGATGATCAAGAGCGACAAGCCAAGCCAGAGCGATTTTTTCGCTATATCAGGTGATCTAAAGAAAATCTTCATCATCATACTCTTACACTCATCAAATGATCATACTGATAAAATTATTTGTATTCCTCCAGCTTCTATCAATAACCCCGCCACTGATCAATCCATCGAGATAGCCCCGGGCCAGAGATAATAAAAACCCGCTTTCAGGCTGAGAGCCTCCGGAAGTTCAAGATTGACGAGCGGGATGTTCATCTTTCCTAATTCAGTTCCGGTGATATTGTAATAATTATCTTCGGGGAATTCCATCCGGCGGTATACGACAACTCTTGCATCTTCGGATATGCCGGCTATTTTTTTTGTTTCCTTGAGAGCATCACTAATATAGCCGATTTTGTCAACAAGCCCAAGCCCAAGAGCCTCATCGGCCAGAAATATTCGCGCTGTGGAAACTTCCGCAAGTGCCTGCGGCGAAAGCTTGCGATGTTTTTTTACTAAACCGATGAATCTCTCGCCAAAATCGTTCACCGTTTTTTGCATCAGTTTTTGTTCTTCTTCACTGCTCTCCCGGAAAGGTGATCCCATATCTTTATGTTTGCCAAACTTTTTAACATCTACACCGAGCCCAAGTTTGTCCATTAAGCCGCTGACTTTTGGTTGCAAAGAAATAACGCCCACCGAGCCCGTGATCGTTGTAGGATGCGCCATGATTAAATCCGCTGAAAGAGATATGTAATAGGCACCGGACGCGGCAACATCCATCATCGAAACCGCTATTTTAACGCCAGCTTTCTCTTTGTATACTGAAATTTCATGGTACAGGAGGTCACTTGCGGTAATGGTTCCCCCGGGTGAATTTATCTTCAGCAAAACCGCCTTGATCTGTTTATCTCTTTTGGCTTTATTGATTTGCGCTACGACTTCCTCCACAACGCTGGGCGATGTGCCGATAAAATCTTTTTTAGGAGAGTCGGAAATCAAGCCGGTTAAGGATATCAGCAAAACCTTATCGGAACCGGTGCCTTCCAGGGTGAATTCTTTAAGCGGGTCGGGTACAGTGTTGAATAAGTTTACTCGTGGGGCCGCGCATCCCGTGATCAAGATCATGGAGAACAATACTGCAATGATATAAAATCTTTTCATGTTTTACCTCCCTTTGTTGGGTGTCAACTCATTAAATCTTTTTTGGTTTTCGAGCAAAGTCAGTACTGATATTTCTAACATATTCAGAGCCAGCGGTCTCCTAATTTTTTGATACGCTAATATTTAGTCAATAGATAATTGATTAATTTATTTTTGCCGGTACATAAGGCGTCTGAAGATATTTTCTGGCCTCAACCTTAGCTGTGCCTTCACCGTCTTCTATTTCCAGCGCTTGCAAATAATATTCTTCCGCCCGGGCTCTGTCTTTGCGGATATCTTGGATCATCCCCAACCTCACTAATGTCCAGACACGAACCCGTGTATTATAAAAAGCCGTATCTTTCAGAGCTTTCTGGAAATATTGAGTTGCCTTGTCGTATTCTCCCTGATTGAAAAATATTCTGCCCATCAACTGGTTGTATCGCGGTTGGAGCTGGGGAACATAGGGAGGTTTGGTCGTCTCAATATTATTCTCTATTTCCTTGGCCAGGGCAAAAGCTTCCCCGAATCGGCGCAGTTCAGCAAAAGCATTGGCCTGCGCGAATATAAAATTATAATTGTTGGGGAACTTTTCGCGCAATCCCCGGATAACCGGCAAAGCCAGCGCCGGTTGTTTTTCAAAAATCAAATAAACCGATTGGAGCTCAGTTTGCGCGATAGTCTTTAAAAGATCACCTTTTTGCGCAGCTAATTCAATTTCCCTTAGACCTTTTTTACTATCACCGGAGGTGATCAAAAGGGAAGATGCAAAGCGGGTCAAACCGGGTAGCTGATCAATATGATAATGGAGCAGGCCCATAAGAAAATAGATATCAAAATTATTCGGCTCTGCCCCACTTGCCTTTTCCAGATAATTCCAGATATTCGAGGTTTCCTGCGCCATCACTAAATAACGTTTTTCATGAATTGCCCAGTGAACTTTGGCAATTTTCGCCAGAGCCATAGCCAGGTAGGCATCGGAGTCTTTAGAATTCGTCTCCAGCCTTTTTTCTCCCCTTGAAAGTGTTTCACTGACATAGCGCACTATAGCTTCCTGATCATTCTTTCGCGTTTCCAGATCATAACTCATCTCATAGGAAAATAAGTGCAGCATGGCCAGGTAGGCATAGCCTGCGGGATTATTCGGCTCCAGCGCTACCGCTTTTTTCAGCAAGGCAATGGCGCTGGCTGTTTCCAGGTTAAAGGCGTTATCGATTCCCTGCTTGAGATAAGAATGGAATCGATTGGTTTGTATCGTGGCTGCTTCTGAATCCGCCGCGATTAAGCAGGAAAGTAAAATCGGGAAGACGGCAAAAAGGATAATTTTAGAACAGTGTTTTTTCATGAGTTATTCCAATATCAGTTTTTATTGTTACAATCAGCTATTTTTTAACATAGGGCAGATTCAGTAGCTGCGCCACATTTCCTTCGGCGGATTGTAAGATTATTTATACCGCGTCTGGCTTCAGAAAAAAACCCGGGCATCAACAATCGAGACACCCTGCCCATCAGGATGGACAATTACAGGATTGAGATCCATTTCGCTTATTTCGGGACAATTTACAAGCAGTGAGGATACACGACAGATAACTTCGACCAAAGCTTTTACATCGGCCTGGCCTTTGCCTCTGACTCCCAGCAGAAGTGGGTAAGCCTTAAGTTCTTTGAGCATATCAGCGGCCTCTCTTTTTGTCACCGGCGCCAGGGCAATAGTTGTATCCTTAAATATCTCGATGAAGACACCTCCCAGTCCCACTATAATAATAGGACCGAAAGCCTGATCCCGGCGACCGCCGACAAAACATTCGATACCCGAGAGCGCCATCTTTTGAACCAAAAATCCATCGATTACGGGACGCGGCTTCAGACGCTTCAATGTTCCTTCCATTTCTGCAATGGCCGTAAGTAGAGCTTTCTTGTTAACAATATTGATCATCACACCACCGACATCGGATTTATGGGAGGCATCGCGGGAAATTAGTTTCAAGGCTAAGGGATATTTAAACGGGATGCGGCCCACTGATTTGGCATTTTTGATGACCATACTGTTTACCGGCTGCAATCCGGCAGTGGAGCAAATTCTCAGCGCTTCATCAGTAAACGGAGTACGCTTTTCGAGCAGGCAGCGCTCCCTGATGGTCTGAATCGTGTGTAGATCAACAGCATAAGATGGGACTCTACCCCGGGCGTTGCGCGCTTCTTTGCGTTTGTAATAAATTAGCGAAACATGAAGAGCGGCAGCAGCCTCCAGCGGCGATGTGAAAATAGGAAATGAATGAGTCTTCGAAACATCGAGAATTTCCTCACGGTCGGAAATCATGGCTAGACAAACCGGTTTTTGATACTTGGCAACGAGCTTTTCCACACCGGAAAGGAAAGTCCGTGACATTTCAGCTTCAAAATTGGCGGAATAAAGATGGTTGAACAAAACGCCGTCATAAGTCGAAAGCTTCAGAGCTTCCTCAATAATATCGGTGAATATTGTGTAGTCAAAGATTTCTCCCAGATCCAGAGGGTTCTGGTGGGCAATGATACGGGTATTGTAAATGGTTTTAAGCTTTTCGATGAATGGTGGAGGAAAGGGAATGATCTCAAAACCGTACTTGGCACAGGCATCAGCGGAAAGAACCGCGTGTCCTCCCGAGCGCGAAAGAACAGCAACGCGGCGACCCTTCATCAGCGGGATGCGGATAACCTTGATGGCGTTAATAAAATCCAGCTCATCTTCAATCCGGATTACCGCCGCCTGACGAAAAGAACCATCGACCACTTCATCGCTGCTCGAAAGTGCTGTGGTGTGGGATTGGGCAATCTTTGCGCTTAAGGGACTCCTGTTGGATTTTTGTACGATTATCGGTTTTTCCGATTGCATAGCCAGATCAAAAAATTCTCTTCCTCTTTTGAAACCTTCCAGATAAACGGTGATTATACTTGTCCTGTCGTCATGGAGAAAATATTCCAGGAAATCAACTTCGTCGAGCTGGAGCTTGTTGCCTGTTGCCACAAATTTTCCGGGCTTGATGCCGTGACCGATAATGGCACGCAGATAAGTTGCGCCGACGCCGCCGCTCTGCGCGATGATGCCGACACAGCCGCTGGGCGGAATGCCCTTAAAGAAAGTAAACAGCATCATCATTTTGATATCAAAATTTACGGTACCGACGCAGTTCGGGCCGATGACCTTCATGCCGTATTTTTCGGCAACCTTCAGCACCTCTTTTTCCAGAGAATGACTGCCGTGAGAATATTCGCTAAAGCCGCCCGATTCAATGACAATACGCCGGATTCCCTTTTGGCCGCAGGCTTCCATAAGGGCAGGGACAGTTTTGGCTGGCGTTAAAAAGATGGCGACATCGGGAATTTCCGGAAGATCGGCAACGTCTTTATAAATGGGGATGCCTTGTACAACTCCAGCCTGGCTGCCGACACCGTAAAGAGCCCCTTCGTAGCCAAGTTGTTTGTTATTGAGCAGGACGATTTGTCCCAGATTCATTTTTGTAGTCGAGGCCCCGAATACAACTAAACTACGGGGGTAAAAGAATTTATCCATTAACTGTTGCTCCTTTTGCCCGGTATCACTGATTCCATTTCGCATCTGAACGCCATTGGCGTTTGCTACGATCGCCTTGTCATTCCGGCGCAGGCCGGAATCCAGTTTATTCTTCCTCGTTACTTCGTTACCTACTACTTGACCCCTGTGACAGCGGTATCTTTTTTATAGAATAACAAGCGGGATGTGTCAAGTTGAACAGCTTGTCTCATTACCAATAAAGGTCACTAAAAGATTCGTTTGACTTCTGCCACTGGGTTGCGTTAATTATCGGTAGAAGAATATATTTTTGGCTTATTGATGAAACTCCAATTCCGAAAGCGCAGTGCAACGGAATTGGTAAGTTGAACAATCCCGCGAAGCGGAGGGTATAATACCCATTAGCTTGCTTTGGGGTTCATACCCGTGATTTCTCATCACGATTGGACCGGATTCATAAACAGATTCATGTCATTTCTCAAATTAAGTTTAAAGGCATAATCATGACGGATAGGAAACATAGTGATGACCAGACAATCTCCGAAATCCAGGCTCTGCGCCTGCGCCTCAAAGAACTCGAAAAATCAGAAAGCAAAAGAAAACTGGTAGAAAAAGCCCTCATAGAGACTGAGCAGCGTCTCTACAGCATCATTGAAGGGTCACCCATTCCCGCCTTCATGATCGGGAAAGACCACAGGATTATATATTGGAACAAAGCTCTGGAGGAATTGAGCAGAATTAACGCCCAGGAGGTTATCGGTACGCGTCAGCAATGGCGGGCATTTTACAGTACAAAGCGGCCGTGCATGGCTGACCTCTTGGTTGATCATAAAATTGAAGATGTCCCCAAATGGTATAAGGGGAAATATATCAAATCCAACCTGCTTGATGAAGCTTATGAAGCAACGGATTTCTTTCCCGAATTGGGCGAAAAAGGAAAGTGGCTTCGTTTCACGGCGGCGATTATTCGCAATGCGGCAGGAGATTTGGTCGGGGTTGTTGAAACTCTGGAAGATATTACCGAACGCAAAAAAGCGGAAGAAGCACTGCTGCAGGCCCATGAAGAGCTGGAACAAAGAGTCCAGTTACGAACCGCGGAATTGGCCAAAGCCAATGAGGCCCTGCTTGCGGAACTTATGGAGCGTCACCGGACGCAGCAGGCATTAAAGCAGACGACTGACCATCTTTCCCTGATTCTCGAATCTTTGCCGATTGTATCTTATACCAGGAAGGCTGATGGCGATTTCGGAATAACTTTTGTCAGCAACACTATTGAGGAGATTACGGGATATCCGGCCCAACGTTTTATCGAAGAAGAAGGTTTCTGGAAAGACCATATCCACCCGGATGATCGCCAGCGCGTTATTACCGAATTTCAGGCAGAACGAAAGAAAGTCACTCATCGATTTGGCTACCGTTTCCGGGTTATGGATGATTCTTACCGCTGGTTTTCCGATTACTGGAGGATTATCCGGCTACCTGTCGGCTCTTCGACTTATATTGTCGGTGCCTGGCAGGATGTGACGGAAGATAAAAGAATCCGGCAGGAGGGAGAATTGCGTCTCCAGCAGATGATTCAAACCCACAAACTCACCGCCCTGGGAGAAGTTGTCGCCGGTGTTGCCCACGAGATTAACAACCCCATCAGTTTTATCGCCTATAATGTGCCGGTTCTTGAAGAAATCTGGAACACCGTTGAGGAGATTATTGCCGGTAAAGGATTAACCCACCCAGCCTGGAAAAAGAAGGGTCTTAGTCAGCAGGATGTTTGTCAAAACATGAGGGAGATCATTCAGGCTTTCAAGATCGGTGGAAACAGGATTAATCGTGTTATCACGGGCTTGAAGGAGTTTTCGCGATCAGATGAAACTACCCATAAAAAACCGGTGGCAATTCAAGATGTTATTCAGGGAGTACTGATTATTGTCGGAGCCCAGGTGAGGATGACCGTATCGAGAATCGATCAGGATATTGCCAAAGATATTCCCCCCATCAATGGTCATTTTCAGAAGATAGAACAGGTGATCGCCAATCTAATGATCAACGCCCATCAGTCAATTGTGGCAGGGAAGAAGGGTAGAATAGTCATTCGTTGCCACTATATTGAACGGTTAAACGCCGTAGTTGTGGAAGTGGAAGATAATGGTAAGGGCATTGAGCGGGAGATTATTGATCATATATTCGATCCCTTCTTTACTACGCGCCGCGACCGTGACGGGACAGGTCTGGGACTTTCAATATCTTACGGTCTGATCAAGGAACACCACGGAGTCATCAGCGTCCTTTCCCGTCCGGGGCTAGGCAGCCGGTTCTGTGTTTATCTGCCCGTGGATGGCCAGACAAATGTCAGCCTTTATCCGGCTATGCTCTGCATCGATCATAACGTAAAATATCTGAAGCAGATGAAGACTAACTTTGTTGATGCCGTAATCTGGCGCTCCGAGTCAAAGGATAAAGTTGAAGATATAATCAGCTTTATAGAGGAGCATCCGGAGGTGGATATTGTAGTTTCTGAAATCCGGTTAAAAAGCTTTGACGGCTGGAAACTTTTGGAAATGATCCGCAGACATTATCCTTTGTTGCCCGTAATCCTCTATTCCAGCGATAAAAAGGCAACAAAACAGCCCGAGGAGATTACGGATATTCCGGACTTGATTTTACAAAAGCCGTTTAATATAGATAAACTTCAAAAGATTATTCACGATTTGGGAAGGCAACGGCTATGAAAATTCTGATTGTAGATGATGAAGAGATTTCCCTTACCTCCGTAAGGAGAATTCTGAAATGGCGGGGCATCCGGGATGTAGAGGTCTGCGATAATGGCAAGGATGCCATAAAAAGGATCAAGGAGGAGAATTTCGATATTGTCCTTTTAGACTTGCTCATGCCTGAGGTAGATGGCATGCAGGTTCTGGAATCCGCAAAACCATTTAAGCCCCAGACGGAATTTATTATTCTGACGGCTGTTGATGACATCCCGACGACAGTCAAGGCCATTCGCCAGGGAGCATATGATTACCTCGTTAAACCAGTGGACAATGAACTTCTCTTTCTATCCATCGATAGAGCTTATGAACGAAAAGGGCTTCTTGCCGGTTTATCCACAACCGCCCGCCGTGATGTAAGCGAAATACCAGCGGCGTTTTCCGATACAATTACGCAAAACCAGCAGATGAAAGCCCTGATTTCCTACGCGCAGGTTATGGCACGCAGTGGTAACCCGATTATGATCGCGGGTGAATCAGGAACAGGGAAGGAGTTGATGGCCCGGGGAATCCATAGGGCAGGTCCAGCTCCTGATGGTCCCTTCGTTGCAGTCAATGTTTCCGCAATTCCTACGACAATGTTCGAAAGTCAGTTCTTCGGTCATACCAGAGGCGCTTTCACGGGAGCCGATAACCGCTACCAGGGTTTTTTTGAGCAGGCTGACGGCGGCACCCTGTTTCTCGACGAAATCGGGGAACTGCCTATAGGTCTGCAATCAAAACTTCTGCGAGTTTTAGAGGACAAGACGTTTACTCCTTTGGGCGCGTCCAAACCTGTCTCGGTGGATATAAGGTTTATCTCGGCCACGAATACAAACATTGAACGGGCTTGTCAGGAAGGAAAATTTCGAATAGATTTGATGTACAGGCTGAAATCAGTCTATATTTACCTGCCGCCGCTGCGGGAAAGACGAGGTGATATTCCTGAACTGGCCGCCCATTTTATGCGCAATGCCTGCATGCGGCATGACAGAGATGTTAAGGGCTTCAGTCCCGAAGCGATGGATATTTTGGTAAGTAAGGATTATCCCGGCAACATCCGGGAACTATCCCAAATAGTAGAGAATGCCGCTATCCTTGCCAATACCTCTATCATTTTACCTTCTCATCTGGGAGAGATAGGCGAGCCGTTATCTTCCCTATCCGGACGCAAACTTTGCACTTTCAAAGAAAACTACGATCTCCATCTGGCTTTTGTTCTCAATCACACTAAAGGAGATCGCCGTGAGGCCGCCAGCATTCTCGGAATTACGGTGAGGCAGTTGCAAAGGAAGTTGGCGGAAATGAAATAATACCAATTCTAAATCAAAGAGCTATCTTTGTTGGCTTCGTCGTCAGCTTCTTCAATCACGCCAAGGCGTGACCAACCGGTGCCTCCTCCTAGCCGCAGCTTAAGCTGGATAGTTCAATTAACAAATCCCAAATCACTGCATTCTTGGGATTTGAATTTCACTACCGCCTCGATATCATCTTTGATTTAGAACTGGTATGGATTAGATGAAAATGATAGGCGACATTTAAGTCGTCTCCCGCGACAAAAACGTCGCTGTCCTCAGTAGCCTGTATATACTCACTAAAGTAGCTATACCACAGCATAGGTAACCTCAAAGTGGTGACATGGGTTTCACCTTTTTCCCGGTAGTCCCATTCGTACAATTTCTTATAAATCAACAAAAACAAGCACCAGCGATGATTTCAGAGGGTTGGCACATCTGTTGCTCTGATAAAAGATACAACAAAGGAGTAGCGTATGCTGGCATCATTAAAGTTACTCGATCTAATGGCAGATAAGTCGGAGTCTATGGCTAAGCAATGGGCGAAGGAAGTGGTTAAAAATCCCAAAACCCCTTATTATCATAACTGTGATCAGGATAAAATCATTCCTCAGGCCGCAGAATTTTACCAGAAATTAAGCCGCGTCTATACAGATAAAGACCCCTTCACGGCTATACAGGGCTTTATGGGAAAATTCGCTGAAGCAAGATTTAAAGAGAAGGTTCCTCTACATGAAGCGCTTTATTCCATTATTCTAATGCGCCGTCATATCTGGCTCTACGCTGAATTTCAGGCAATATTTATCAGCATCATTGAGCAGCATCAGGCTCTGGATAGCCAACTACGCACTATTCTTATGTTTGATTATATTACGTATGCCTTTACCGAAAGATATTGGGAATTAATGAATCTGGAGTATGCCAAAAAAAATAAAAAGTAGTTGGCGATTTTGGTTTTAACCAAGGGCTGATTTTTTTCCGCCCGATATTATGAAAGGAAGGACATATGCAAGCTTACGCCGCAAAACTTATTGATCTAATAGAGCTCAAGGCCGAGAATATTGCCAAACAATGGGCAACAGATGTGATGAAGCATAACAGAACACCATCGTATAGCTCACTGCCGCAGGACAGGGTGATTGAGCGCGGGGTCGAGTTTTACAGGCTATTTCGTCAGATGTCTTTAGCCGACAATTCCTATGAAGCGGCCAAGACTTTTTCCTGGAGATACGCACAGGAATGCTACCGGGAAAAAATACCACTTCATGAAGCCGTTTATGCGCTGATACTCTTGAGAAGGAATCTCTGGCTTTACGCAGAATTTCAGGGGGTTTTTGTTACGGCTTTAGAAAAGCAGCAGGCGGTGGAAAGCCTGAATCGAACAATTCTCATGTACGATTATGTGTCTTACCAGGTCATAGAAAAATATCAGGAGTTGATCAATGGTGACGTTGATAAAAAGCTTGGTTCTATCAAGACGATGATGATGAGCAAGCCTATTAGTGGTATAAGAAGTATCTATAAAAGCGGGCTGATGGGCATCCTCCTTTTAGGAGCCTGTATTCTCACCTATTATTATCATGCAACCATTGGAACAGGGGTGATTTTCACTCACCTCTTCTATATTCCGATCATTTTGGCCTCGATCTGGTGGGGTAAAAAGGGCATCTTTGTAGCCATTTTTCTTGGCGCTCTGATTTTAACCAGCCACGCACTTTTCCTGAAAACAGTGCCATTGGTAGATGATATTATCCGGGCTTTAATGTTTGTAGTAATAGGCGGTGTTGTAGGCTGGCTTATGGACGGCATTAAAAAAATAGAAGATCTGTATAAGGCCACTATTAAAATATAAGTTCAATAACAAGAGGAGATGAACGTGGAGCGTGAGCAAGTCAATACAGGAAAAGTTCTGTCCGTTCGCAGCAGTGTCGTTGATGTCCACTTCCCGGTGGCGCCTTCGATCCGTAATGTTCTTAAGGCTGGTGATAACGGGCAGGTGATCATCGAGGTTTTCACCCAACTCGACAACAATACTGTCAGGGGCGTTGCCCTGACGCCAACCCAGGGTCTGGCCAGAGGTTCAGCGGTTACCGATACGGGCAAGCCTTTTGAAGTTCCCGTAGGCAAAGAACTTTTAGGCAGGGTATTCAATGTCTTCGGGCAGACAATTGATAAAAAAGCCCAGGTCGAAGGTGGCGAATGGCGTTCAATTCATCGGGAGCCGATTCCCCTGCGGGATCAATCTACAGTGTCGGAGATATTTGAAACGGGAATCAAGGCCATTGATGTTCTGGCGCCACTGGAGAGAGGAGGAAAGGCAGGTCTTTTCGGTGGAGCAGGCGTCGGCAAAACAGTTCTCATTACAGAAATGATCCACAATACTGTCAGTGGCCATGAGGGGATGAGTATCTTCTGTGGTATCGGCGAGCGCTGCCGGGAGGGCGAGGAACTCTATCGCGAGATGGAGGAAAGCGGGGTTCTGGGCAATACGGTAATGGTTTTCGGTCAGATGAACGAACCACCGGGAGCGAGATTCCGTGTCGGACACGCCGCTCTGACGATGGCCGAGTATTTTCGTGACGACGCCAAGCAGGATGTTTTGCTCCTGATTGATAACATCTTTCGCTTCATCCAGGCCGGTATGGAAGTATCCGGTCTTTTAGGACAGCTTCCGTCGCGTCTGGGTTACCAGCCGACTCTGGCCACGGAATTGGCCGAGCTCGAAGAGCGGATCTGCAACACAAAAACCGGCGCCATTACCTCTATTCAGGCCGTCTATGTGCCGGCAGACGATTTTACTGATCCTTCGGCAGTACATACTTTTGGCCATCTCTCGGCGACGATCGCTCTCTCGCGCAAGCGGGCGAGCGAAGGACTCTATCCGGCCATTGACCTTCTGCAGTCCAGTTCGAAGATGCTGATGCCGAATATCGCCGGTGAGCGCCATTACAAAATTGCCCAGGAAATTCGCAAAACGCTGGCGGTTTATGAAGACCTCAAAGATATTATCGCCATGCTCGGTATTTCCGAACTTTCCCGCGAGGATCAACGAACGGTATATAGGGCGCGCAGGCTGGAGAGGTTTTTTACACAGCCATTTTTTGTCACTGAACAATTTACGGGTACCGCGGGGAAAATGGTCTCCCGAGAAGATACCTTGATTGGCTGCGAAAGGATACTCAATGACGAATTTGCTGAATATCCGGAACGCGCCCTCTATATGATCGGAACAATAGACGAGGCTAAAATCAAAAATGATGCTTAAGATTTTGCTACCGGCAGAAATATTAATAGAGCAGGAAGTAAAAAAGATTGTCGCCGAGGCGGAAAACGGATCCTTCTGTCTGATGCCTAATCACATTGATTTTGTGGCTACACTGGCTCCGGGGCTTTTTACTTATGAGCGGGCAGAAGGGGGTCAGGAACTATTGGCAATGGATGTAGGGACGCTGGTGAAAAAAGGGGCGGATGTCCTTGTGTCCACGCGCAATGCCGTGCGTGCCCCGGACTTGGGCAAATTAAAACAGGTGGTTGTGCAGCAATATGACATACTGGATGAGCGCGAAAAGATGGTTCGTTCCGCTTCAGCTAAGCTGGAGGCCAGTTTGATCAGGCGTTTTGTAGAGTTGAAGTAGCTTCAAAGACAAGTAAAAATGAGGTTCGAACATGGTTGAAATAAAACGCGCATCAAGTCAACGGCGCAGACAGATTGCCGATCATTTTGCTGATAAAGTAGCCAAAAAGGAATCTCTGCGAATTAAGGGGCTTCGGCATAAGGACGAAACGGTTTGGTTTGGGGTGGGGATGTTCGGGATTGTCGGTTGGTCGGTGGCTATTCCTACCCTTATCGGAATAGCCCTGGGGCTCTGGATCGACCGGACATGGCCGAGCCGTTATTCCTGGGCGTTGATGTTTCTGATTATCGGTGTGGTATTGGGGTGCATTAATGCGGCATATTGGGTAAGGAAAGTCCGCAGCAAGATTATTGAAGGTGACGATGAATAATGAATTAAACATTGTAACTGTTGCCCTTCTTTCCGGGGTATTTGCGGCAGGGCTGGTGTTGGGAGCGTTTTACTTTATCACCCTCTGGCAGACAGTGAAGAGACTTCCGGATACGCCTCGTCCTCTGCGTCTAATGTTAGGCAGTTTTGCTTTGCGTATGTTGGTGGTGCTACCGGGATTTTATTTTGTGATGAGTGGTCATTGGGAAAGACTGGTTATTGCGCTTATCGGTTTCATTTTAATGCGACAGCTGCTCACCCGCCGTTTTGGATTAGGTGTGGCGGCTTAGGAGATTATAGTATGGAAATCGTTGCTATCAATCAAATCAGTCCGGATCAGGTCATCCTCTGGAGCTGGGGTTTTATCACTATAAATGTAACTATTGTCTATACATGGCTGGTTATGGCAATACTGGTAATAGGTTCCTGGCTGATAACGCGCAAACTTTCCACCGATATCAATGTTTCCCGGTGGCAGCATTTTCTGGAAGTGGTTATCTCCACTATCCGGAGCGAGATTCAGGAGATGACCAAGAAGGGAGTCGATGACTATGTTCCCTTGATTGGTACCTTATTCCTTTTTATTTGTCTCTCCAATGTTATGGCTATTGTTCCCGGATATGTTCCACCTACGGCATCGCTCATGACAACAGCAGCGCTGGCCGTCTGTGTTTTTATTGCTGTTCCCTTTTATGGGATTTCCAGAAACGGTTTGTTTCATTATTTAAAAGAATACTTTCAACCTAATTTTATTTTCTTTCCGTTTCACGTTATGGGAGAAATATCTCGGACGCTCGCCCTCACGGTTCGATTGTTCGGTAATATCATGAGTCATGAAAAGGTTATCGGGATTCTTCTTTCTGTCACGCCTCTGGTGTTTCCTGTCATCATGCAGTCACTGGGCCTTCTGATCGGCGTAATCCAGGCCTATATTTTTGCCATTCTCTCCATGGTGTATATCGCTTCGGCGACAAGCGTCCAGGAGGAGTCACATAAAGCGGAAGTTATTGAAGGTATTACAGCCTAATAAACTATATTTAAGGAGGATTATTTATGGACAAGTTGAGTTTAGTTGCGGTGGCTTCAATTATTGCGGCGGGTTTAACGATGGCGATCGGTTCAATCGGACCGGCTCTTGGACAGGGGCGAGCGATCCAGCAGGCCCTTGCCGCCATTGCCCAGCAACCCGATGAGCGAAATTCTTTGACCCGAACCCTGTTTGTGGGGCTCGCCATGATTGAATCCATCGCGATTTACTGCTTTGTTATTTCAATGATTGTGATCTTTGCGAATCCTTTCTGGGGTTACTTTGTAAAGGCAGGGGGATGATCCATGCATATCGACTGGTTTGTTTTGTTTTGCCAAATCTTCAATTTTCTTTTGCTTGTCTATCTTTTGAAACGCTTTCTTTACGGGCGAATCATCAAGGCGATGGATGACAGAGAGGCAAAGATTGCCGCGCGCTTCGCTGAGGCGCAAGAGCTGAAAGTAAAGGCGACAGAAGCGGCCGAGATTTATGACAGGCGCAACCAGTTGCTCAACGAGAAATCGGAACAAATGCTCAACGAAGCAAGTATTGCGGCTGAGAGTAAGCGGAAAGAACTAATGGAAAAGGTCAGGGAAGAAGTTGACGCAATCAAAACACGCTGGCAGGATATGTTGATAAGAGAAAAGGATGCTTTTTTTCAGGACCTCCGTCAGCGAGCCAGTCAGCAGATCTACGCAACCGCCCGCCGTGCCTTGGCGGATCTGGCGGATGCGGACCTGGAGGCGCGGATTATCGATGAATTTATTCGCCGCATCCGGGAGTTAGATAAAGGGAAAAGCGCCCAGATTCGTAAGGCTATCAGCGGTGGAGGCAACAAGGTTGTTGTCCGGAGCGCTTTTAGCATACCGGCACAAACGCAGGGCCGCATTGAGCAGGCACTCAAACAGCAGATTACCAATGGTTTTACAATCCGCTATGACACTCAGCCGGAAATAGTTTCAGGCATTGAACTGCGGGTTAATGGCCATAAGATCGCCTGGAGTCTTAATGAATATTTAGAGACTCTCGTGGAAAATCTATCCGAAACACTCCAGAAAGAGGCGCACAGCGGATAGAAGGAATATTGAGGGAGGAATAGGATGAAGGAAAAGGCAAGCGTAACCGGAAATCGGGAATTAAAAACATTTCTCGACGATACTTTTTCGACTATGGACAAGGTTTTAAATGAGCAGAAACCTGAACTAAGGCAATACGAAATCGGTACTGTTCAGTTTGTGGGCAGGGATATTGCCAGGGTAAGCGGACTGCCTAATATCCGTGCCGAGGAGCTGGTACGCTTTTCCGGTAATTACATGGGGCTTGTGTTCAACATTGATCAGGAGGAGATCGGTGTGATTCTTCTTGATCCCAGTGAACATCTTCAGGTTGGTACCGAAGTCCACCGCACTAAGCGCGTACTTGACGTTCCTGTCGGTGAAGGACTTCTTGGCCGCGTAGTTGATCCCATGGGACGTCCGCTGGACGGCCTGGGAGAGATTAATACCGTCAAACGGCTCCCCGTAGAGAGGCCGGCTCCAGCAGTCATGGACCGCGCTCCGGTTACTGTTCCGCTGCAAACCGGGATCAAAGTCATTGACGCGCTTATTCCAATTGGCCGGGGGCAGCGGGAACTCATCTTAGGCGACCGTCAAACGGGAAAAACGGCTATTGCCGTCGATACAATCATCAACCAGAAGGATACGGGAATAATTTCTATTTATTGCGCGGTCGGCAAAAAGAGTGCCGATGTGGCCAAGGTGATCGCCGAGCTGCGTAATTATGGCGTAATGGGGTCTTGCATTGTCGTCGTGGCCACGGGTGAAGATACCCCGGGCCTGCAGTTTGTCGCTCCCTATGCGGCAACAACAATGGGAGAGTATTTCATGGAGCAGGGACGTGATGTTCTCATAATCTATGATGATCTTACATCGCATGCCCGCGCTTATCGTGAGGTTTCTCTGCTGCTGCGGCGGCCTCCGGGACGTGAGGCTTTTCCCGGCGATATTTTTTATATTCATTCCCGGCTTTTGGAGCGCTCAACCCATTTGCGTCCCGAACTAGGCGGCGGATCATTGACCTCATTGCCGATTACCGAGACAGAGGCGCAGGACATGTCGTCCTACATTCCCACAAATCTGATTTCCATCACGGACGGACAAATTTATCTTTCGCCGGTTCTTTTCAATAAGGGAATATTGCCGGCTGTCGATGTCGGAAAGTCCGTCTCCCGCGTCGGTGGCAAAACACAATTGCCAGCCTACCGTTCCGTAGCCGGTGATCTGCGTCTTTCCTACTCGCAATTTGAGGAACTGGAATCATTCTCGCGTTTTGGGACGCGTCTCGACGATAGTACCCGTAGGATATTGGAGCGCGGATGGCGCGTCCGGGAAATCCTGAAACAGGGACAGTTCAAGCCCCTGCGCGCCTCCGAGCAAATCGCCGCTCTCATTTCCGTAACAGGAGGAAGTCTGGACAATGTCCCGACGGAAAAGGTGCGGGAAGTGGAGGACCATGTTCTCCGTGCGGTGAACGAGCAATTGCCGGAACTGTGCGGACGGATTGAAGTGGGAGCTAAACTGGAAATTACCGATCGGGACAGCATTCTGAACAAGGTTAAAGTTGCGGTTGCTCCCTTTGAAGTCATAGAGGAAATAAATGCAGACTACTGAGTCCCTGAAGAGAAGGATGAAGAGTGCCGGTGATCTCCTTTCCGTCGTCAAGACGATGAAGGCTCTGGCGGCGGTGAGTATACGTCAATATCAGCGGGCAGTTGAATCTTTGACGGACTACAACAGGACGGTGGAGATGGGTCTGCAGATCGTCCTCAAGGAACGGATGGGAGGAGCGACACAGACGAAGACCGATACAGTGAAGCGTCTCGGCGCCATTGTCTTCGGGTCCGATCAGGGATTGTGTGGCCAGCTCAATGATCAGATCTCGGTTTTTACTCTGGATCATATGAAAGAAAAGGGTATCAAGAAGGATAACAGGATGATCTTGTCTGTCGGGGCACGGGTGGCCGATTATCTGGAGGATGCCGGACAAACGGTTAATGAAGTTTTAACAACACCCAGTTCCACGGCCGGAATCACCCCACTTGTTCAGGAAATCATTATGGTCATTGATGAATGGCACTTCCAACATCAGATCGACCATTTCATGCTCTATTACAATAAATATTTATCGGGGGCGACATATCGCGCCCACATGGTTCAACTCCTTCCTGTCAACAGGGAATGGCTCAAAGAAATAGCCAAAAAGAAATGGGATTCCAAATCATTGCCTATTTTTAGAATGGATGGTGATTTGATTTTTTCTTCGCTGATTCGGGAATATCTCTTCGTTTCTTTATACCGTGCCTTTGCCGAATCCCTGGCCAGTGAAAACGCCAGCCGTTTGGCCTCCATGCAGAACGCGGAAAAGAATATTGAAGAACAAATGCAGGATCTTCATGCCCAGTTTCACCGCACGCGCCAGATGACGATTACAGAAGAACTCCTCGATATTGTGTCTGGTTTTGAGGCTTTGCAGAAAGAGGCAAGGTAGTGTTTCATCAAGAAAGGGAGGTTAGTTATGACTACGGGATCGGACAAAAGAATATGTGTCATTTGTGCTTGGCGTGAGAACTGCACAAAGCGTTACCGGGTCAAGACAAATGCCCTGTTTGACGTCAACTGCGCGGATTACACAAGAGATATCAAGCTGCGGGATAAGGATGTCGATAAACTGGTTGAAGATCAGGTTGGACGATGGCAAAAGGAGAAAAAAGAACAGCCCGGTCATGTAATTACCCTTTCGAGTGAAGCCGGAGCCGGCGGCGGTTGGGTCGCCAGAATTGTGGGTACACAACTTAATATGAATGTATTTGGCAGCGAATTGATTCATAAGGTTGCCGAAAGCGCGCATATGAGCGATAAGGTAATCAAATCCATGGATGAAAAAAGTATTTCTTTCCTCGATAGCGTCATCAGTTCCTTTTTTGCCGCTCGTCACATCTGGCCTAACGAGTATATGCGTCATTTATCTCTGGTGATGCACACCAACGCGAAGTATGGCAACGTCATCATGATTGGCCGCGGCGGCAGCTTTATCCTTAAAGAGGAAGCTTTTCGGGTAAGGATCATCGCTCCACAGGAAATGCGGGTGGAGAAAGTCATGCGCGACCATCGTATGTCCCATGAGGAGGCACTGGCTCATGTTATGAAGTACGAAGCGGATCAAATTGCTTTTATCCGGAAATATTTTAATGAAGATATTAACGATCCCAGGCATTATGACTTATTGATCAATACTAAAAATGTCAGTATTGATATTGCCGCGGAATCGGTTAAGAAGGCATTCCTTGCCTGGAAGTCAACCCGCGAACATGGAATGAAGCAATAGCAATAGTTAATGGTGGTAGCAAAGCAATGACAAAATTTGAACGCGCTCTTCTTTGGGGATTGGCCGAAGAAATTGTCCTGCAATTACGCTCACGGCTCGCGGAGATTGAACAGTTGCACCCTAGGGAGTCGGCCCTCGGTATTGCCACATTCCAGGAACGTCTGTGGAGAATTGAAGAGCTGCTCAATACTGTGAAGAAAGACGGAGATCACGCATCTTAAAGATTGCTGTCGATTAATGTTTCTATTAATCAAATCGTATCATGTGCCGTTTTTCAGTTTCGCGGCCAGATAGATGGAAAAGGTTGTTCCGGAATTAACAATGGATTCGACTGAAATCAAGCCATTATGATATTTAATAATGGAATCGCTGATGGCCAGCCCCAGGCCAATGCCACCGTGTTCCTTCTTCTTTTTTGTTGTAAAATAGGGATCAAATATTCGGGAAAGATTTTCTCTGGTAATTCCCGTTCCATAGTCCTTAATGATAATCCGGACGTAATTTCCTTGTTCAATAGACCTGATATTTGTCCCGATTGTTGTGTTTTCAGCGATAAGCTCCACAATGCCACCGTCTGGCATGGCCTCTTTAGCATTAATCAAGACATTTTCTGCCACCTGCCTGATCTGGGCAGCATCAACTTCGCAAGGCCAAAGTTCTTCGGCAATCGTGATATTACAGGTGACATTGGAATCTTTAAAAACATTTTGGGCGGCATCTTTCAAAAGATGCCCCATATTTTCCAGTTTGCGAACCGGATAGCCACCCTGAGCAAATGTACTCAGCCGGTGAGCCAGTTCTTTGGCTTGCAAACCAGCCCGTTCCGCCACCGCCAGACCATCCTCCATGATTTTATCTTCATCAATAGCGGATATTTTGGCCAGAAAAACATTGCGCAGAATTGCTGAGAGGAGGCTGTCAAAATCCTTGGCCACTCCGTCGGCGAATGTGCCCAGCGATTCCAGTTTGGTTCGCTGGAGAAGCTCATCCTGCGCCACTTTTTGTTCGGTAATATCTTCCAAGGTCTCCATAGCGCCGAATAAATTTCCATTGGAATCTCTAAGTCCTGCCGAAGTGATACGAAACCATTTTCCCTTCTCGCCCATATCAGGAAAAAATTCCGTCACTTCATAAGCATCTTCCAGCAGTTTTGATTTGCTCCACTTTCCGGAGTATAACTCGGCAATTTGGCCGGTTTTTTCATCAAGAATCAGATCAGCCAGGCAGGGACGCTGTGTTGCATAAAACGCGCGCCATTGCTGATTAGTGCCGAGGATTTCGCTGGGTCTGATGTTGCTCAGTGCCTGCAGAGCCCTGTTCCAGTATATTATTTTATGATCTCTGGATAACACGAAAGTGGGAATAGGGGAGCCGTGGATAATACTGATTAATTTTCGCTCATCCTTGCGGCCGCGCCACATCGCATAAATAAAGCTTATGCTTGCTGTTATCGCCAGAGCCAAAATAAAAATGAGAAAATGATTATTCATAATATGATCGCGTATTCGAAGGCATCCAGATTATACACTTAATGAAACGCCTATATTAAATTTTGCGAGGTTGTCAGGTTAACATGCCCTCACTCCGGAATTTACTTTTATGGTTCACATATTGATGCCTGATTTTTATTACTTAATTTTGATAGCAAGGTTGGGATAAAAATGCAAGGACGGAAAAGAATAAAAAATATGACTATTTTATGGCATACGTCTCTTATGGCCGATTGATAAAAAATACGGTCGATATTGACCAGGAAACAATGAGGTTAGTTTTTAAGGATTATTTTTTTTCCAAATCAAAGCGCGATCTTCTCGCTTTAGCCAAAACACTGTCAATGGTCAATCAAGTGGGTTTTTTGGGGAAACAGGTAGTTGCAAAGCAACATAAGTCTGAAGCAGTCAGTTTATCTTTGCATTATACCGCCGATGGAATTTTGTGACCGCAGCGGATAATCACGATAAGCGATATCCCTGAAAACCCCTGTTCTGGCCTGTGCGACGGTGGCAATCAACTCATCATCAATATAAATGCGGCCGTCGCCAATTACGACTGTTGCGCCGGAATCTTTCAGATGCGAATATCGCCGGACGTCAATTTCATAACGAGCGCATTTATTGTACGGGCGAATCTGGCCATTAAAGGAAATCTCCGAACAGCCAAGAGCGCGTCCCGAACCTGCCGCGCCGCGCCAGATGCAGTAAAAGCCAAGCAACTGCCAGATAGCATCCACACACAGGCAGCCCGGCTGTACCGGGTCCCCCGGCATATGGCATTGAAAATACCAGGCATCCATACGAATATCCTGTTCAGCGATTATTTTCCCTTGGCTGCCTTTGCTCTCGATGGAGAGGATACGATCGATCATCAGGAAGGGAGGGGCGGGAAGTCTTGCATCAAAATCCGCCGGAGGATCAGTTACCAGCGTTCCGTAAGCGAAGGCCATAAGTTCTTCAAGGTTAAAATGGCCTCGCTCCAGGAATTCTTGATATTTCATAATTGTATTTTTCACTTTCGTTAATTTTTTTCCCGGGGAGAAATGAGAATAATTGGTTCAATAACAGAACAATCACCCGGGTTTGAAGTTTATTCAAGTGCTGACTTTAAAGTTCCGGCCCCTGCCTTTGGCCACAGTTGCAAATTGCATAATCAGAAATTACTTCATTATTTAATTTAAACTATAAGAGAAATTATCTTTTGTCAAAAGAAAAATATCCGGGGGAAAATGCTGTTATCAGCAGAGAAACATCATAAATTATTAGATAAGTGAGGAAATAGCATTTTTTGATAGGCATTGAAGCCGTTAAATTAAATAGCGCTGGCGGAAAAATTACGTTATAAGAATTCGCGACTGAACAACTTACATGAGGAGAATAATAATGAATAGAGCTGCCCTTCATAAAATCAGTTATGGTCTATATATCGTCACCTCAGGGCAAGAAGGCAAATTCAACGGTCAGATTGCCAACTCCATGTTTCAGGTTACATCTAATCCGGCAACAGTGGCCATCAGCATAAATAAAGAAAATTACACGCACGGATTAATTAAACTCAGCCGCAAATTTGTTGTTTCCATTCTGGCTCAATCAGCGTCGATGAACTTCATCGGCCTTTTCGGCTTTAAAAGCGGGCGCGATGTAAATAAACTGCAAAACATAAAGACAAAAACCGGAACGACTAAAGTACCCATCGTTTTGGAAAATACAGTAGCCTATATAGAAGTTGAATTGGAAAAAGAATTAGATTGCGGCACGCATACTATTTTTGTCGGCAATATTATTGATGGTGATGTAATCAGCAATGAAGAGCCCATGACTTACGCCTATTATCAACAGGTCAAGGGTGGTAAATCACCAAAAACCGCTCCTACTTATATAAAAGATGAACCAGCGGCCGCTCCCCAAGCCGCCGCCCGCTATGTTTGCAGTGTCTGTGTTTATGTTTACGATAAGGTCTTGGGCGATCCTGATAACGGCATTGCCCCCGGAACAAAATTTGAAGATCTACCTCAATCCTGGATATGTCCTGTCTGTGGCGCGGATAAATCGAAGTTTGAAAAAGAGCAGTAACGCTTGCTCATTTGTGCGTTAATTTATTACTTCCTGTTATCCACAAATCGTCAGCCTCGACAAAAACGCATGACTTCAATCCGTAATAAATATGATCCACGCCCAACGACAAACATCAGCACCCAACCCCACATTTTGTGGTCTATATTTCATTTAGTGTCCTTAATGTATTGATATTTCCCTGTTCTTATGTTATTAAAATAACAATAATAATGAAACATCCGGTATGAAGACAGGTCACCCCGTTACAAACGGTATTACCGGCTATGTTTCCCCGGAGGCGTTCATGCATTTTAAGGCAATGTTGGGCAAGTTCTCCCTCGTGAATAAGGATCTTTATTACAAGCTTTCCGTCTCCGTCGCTATGTTTTTTGTCGTGCCGGTTGCGGGGTTTCTCTTTTTTGCCGTTAAATATGAAATTTTAAACGACCCATATATCCCCTTTTTCTTTCTCATTTTGTTAAGCTTTTTTTTCTTCGGTTTCAGATTGCTGCGCAAATTGTTCGATAACATCAGCGCGATATCTACCAGCATGACTAAAAGCGTTGAGGAAGAAACTGCCCGACAACCCCTGATCACGTCTACAGATGAACTTGGAAATATAGTTCAATCCTTTCGGGTTCTTGAGGATGAGCTGAAGAACAAGTTCCTCCATCTAGAGAAGAGAACGGCGGAACTGGCAACCCTGAAAGAACACTCCGATCTCTGTTACATGACATTCAATCCGGATGACCTTGTTTATATTACCCTGGAGAGAGCCTTGAAACTAATCGATGCCGATATCGGCTCGATCATGATCTTAACCCGGCCTAAACGGGATGCCTTTGTTATCGAAGCGAACATCGGTCTGGATGATTTCGGGAAAAAGGGAACTATCGTTCCCTTTGAAGACAGTCTGGCCAAGTACGCCGTTATCAATAAGTCACCATTTCTCGTGGAGGATATCGAAACGGACCACCGAATTGGACGCCAATCCCGCGTTCAATATTCGACAAAATCTTTTATCTGTATGCCCTTGAAGACCAGCATTGATGTTATCGGCGTCCTGACAGTTTCCCGCAGGAAATCGGGGATGATCTTCTCCCAAGCAGATGTCGATGCTCTGACACCACTTATGAGCAATGCCGCCTTTACCTATGACAATCTTCGTCTTTTGAGGTTGGTAGAAAACTTGCGGAAAGGCGGGAGATCCATGGGGATGATCTCCAAGTCAATTAATTCCAGCCTCAGAGGGGGGGAATTGTTACAAGCCATTTTTCAGGAGATGAGAAAAAATATTCCTTGCGATATCATTGCGCTTTTGAGTTTGGATGTAATCGCCCCCATGAAGTTGTCCATAGTTGATTTTCTGGCCTCTATTCCAACGGACTTCAACCGTGGCTATTCATATATCTATGAGGGAACAATCCTGGACAAAGTAATTAAACAGCAACGGACCTTATTCATTCCTGATGTGAATGAACTTAAATCTTCCGTTGAGAAGAAACTGTTTCAGCAGGAGGGCGTTCAAACCTGTTTGGCAATGCCGCTGAAAGTGGAGGGCAGAGTAATCAGTATCCTCCTTATTTACAATATCCCCGAGAAGAACTGGGATAGACTTGGTGATATCATTGATGTCATGGGTGATCATCTCTCCCAGGCAATAGAGAAGGATCGCATGATCGAGGCAGTGATAAAGCGGAATCTGGAACTGGAATCTCTCCGGCTTATCGGCAGCGCCCTATCTTCTTCCACGTTTGATCTTGATAAAATGCTGACCTATACCATGGATATGATAAGGGGCGTCATGAATGTCGAAGCGGGATATATCCTGCTCCTTGAAGAGAATGAACTTGAATTTGCGGCTGCTTTCCACTTGGATATGGAAAAGCTGAAAAGGATACGATTGAAAAAGGGGGAGGGAATTGCCGGGTATGTATCGGACCGCGGTGTAACCGTTATGTTGAACGACGCCCTGAAGAATCCGCATTTTTCGACAGCCGTCGATCAAGAAACAGGATTTCACACGCAATCGATTCTCTCGGTACCAATGATCTCTCAAGGCCGGGTAATTGGAGTTATTGAAATTCTCAATAAGAGGGAAGGGGAATTCAATACAGCAGATGAGCAATTGCTCCAGTCTATCGCCACATCGGTGTGCATTGCCCTGGAGAACGCGAGACTTTACTCAGAAACGGTGGCCATGGCGGAAAAGGAGAGGGGAATTCGAAACGTCTTTCAGAAGTTTGTTCCCCAGGAAGTGGTCGATAAGATTATTTTAGGGACAGATAAGGAGATGCCGATATTGGAAGAATTTAAGATGTTAACATTCTTAAATATCGATATACGTGAATTTTCCGCGCTTTCCAGAAAGATTGGCCCCCGGAAGACGGTAGATATGCTGAACTATTTCTTTTCGACGATGGGGGAGATTGTTTTTAAGCATCAAGGGATTGTTGATAAATATCTTGGTGACGGATTTTTGGCGATTTTTGGAGCGCCTGTTTCCAGTACCTACGATGCGGATAATGCGGTCATAGCTGCCCTGGAAATGCAGAAAGCTATGGTAGCGGTGAATGACTATTGCCAAGATAAATTTGACGAGAAGCTGTTAATGGGTCTGGGTATCCATACAGGTGAGGCAGTCGTAGGCAACATCGGTTTTGAAAAGAAGATGGATTATACAGTCATTGGAGATGCCGTCAATTTTGTCTTCAAGATACAATCAATTTGTAAGGACTGGCCCAACGAAATTTTAATTAGTGAAACTACCGCGCAGGCAGCGAAGTCCTGCCTTGACGATGCTAATGTTCGTATAAGCGAGATAAAAACCCATCTTGATAAGCTAAAAATTTATCGGGTTCTAGACGGCCATGAATCTAAAAAAAAGACAAGCTTGCCGGAGCGCGAAAAAAAACACTGACCTCATTTTCGATATCCGCATGAATGAGATCGGATAATCCTATGACTTCAAGCAGGCTTGTTTCTGTTTTTGAGGTGCAGGATTCAATTGCTACCCGGCGTTCGCCGGGCGGACGCCTTTTTCCAAACCCTTCGCAGGCGCAAAGAGTTGCTGACAACCGAGACTGAACTCAAAGCCATAGCCGCGGCGGCAAATTCGGGATTAAGCAGTATTCCGAAGAAAGGATACAAAGCGCCCGCGGCGATAGGTATTCCAATTACGTTGTAGAAGAAAGCCCAGAAAAGATTCTGCTTGATCACACGCATTGTGGCCTGGGACAGGCTGATTGCTTCCGGCACTCCCAGCAAATCATCGCGAATCAAAGTTATATCACTGGCTTCAATGGCCACATCTGTTCCCGCGCCAATGGCAATGCCAACGTCTGCTGCTGCCAGTGCCGGAGCGTCATTGATCCCGTCACCAACCATGGCAACAACTTCACCCGCCTTTTGCAGTTTTCTTATTTCATCAGACTTGTTACCCGGAAGAACATCCGCCAGTACATGATCAATGCCCAGCTGAGAGGCAATAGCTTTAGCCGTACCGGCATTATCACCGGTGACCATCATCACTTTCAAATTTCTGCGCTTCAAGCTTTCTACTGCCGGTTTTGCCGAATTTTTCGGCACATCGGCCAGGGCGATAAGACCGATTGTCGTCTTTTCTAAAGCCACATAAACAACAGTTTTTCCTTCCCGGGCAAGTGCGGCCGCGGATTCATCAAACTCATCCACAGAGATGCCTTCACTTTCCATAAGCATTCGGTTACCAATCATGCATAATTTATCTTTGAGAAAGGCCTTAGCTCCCATGCCGGAAGCTGCCGTAAATTTTTCCACAGTATCAACTGCAATTCCATCCGCCTTAGCTCGGTGCAAGATGGCCTGCGCCAGCGGATGTTCCGAGTTCTTCTCCAGCGCCGCGGCATAAGCAAGAACCTGGCTGCTGTCAAACCCTTTTACCGCGACCAGATCGGTTAACACAGGTTCACCGCGGGTAAGTGTGCCTGTTTTATCGAAGACGACAACGGAAAGTTTATGTATTTTTTCCAGAGCTTCTCCGCCCTTAATTAAAATTCCGCCTTGCGCTCCCAGGCCTGTGCCCACCATGATCGCCGTCGGAGTGGCCAGACCCAAAGCGCAAGGGCAGGCAATTACCAAAACGGAAACAAAGTTGATCAAAGCGCGGCTGAAATTGCTTTGCGTGGGGAGAAAATACCAGATGGCAAACGTAATAAAAGCAATGACAAAAACTGTGGGAACAAAAACAGAGGCGACCTTGTCGGCCAGACGCTGGATGGGGGCTTTGGAGCCTTGTGCCTCTTCAACCAGGCGGATAATTTGCGCCAAAGCGGTTTCGGCGCCCACACCTGTTGCGCGGAAAGTAAAACTGCCGGTTTTGTTCATGGTGGCTGCAAATACCTTTTGCCCGGTTTCTTTGGCCACCGGCATGCTTTCGCCGGTTAACATCGATTCGTCAATTGTCGATTGGCCGGATAAAATGACTCCGTCAACGGGAATTCTTTCGCCGGGTTTGACAAGCAGAGTATCACCAATCTGCACTTCTTCCACGGGCACTTCCAACTCTTGATCTTTCCTGATCAGATGTGCCGTTTTAGGTTTAAGACCCATCAGCTTTTTTATTGCTGTCGAAGTTTTTCCTTTTGCTTTGGCCTCCAAAAGCCTGCCCACCAGTATGAGAGTGACAATCATTGCCGCTCCGTCATAATAAACGTGAGGCATAAAGCCTGCAGTCATAAAAAAATGAGGGAAGAAAGTTGCCGCGGCGGAATAAACATAGGCGGCAAGAGCGCCCACGGCAACAAGAGTGTTCATGTCAGATGTTTTTTGCAATGCGGCTTTAGCAGCGCCTACGAAAAAACGGCTGCCCACCCAAAAAACAGCGGGAGCAGTTAAGATAAACATGGTCCAAAGCATAAACTCACGGGGAATTATTTGCAGAAAACCAAACCAGTGCTGCATTGAACCGATAAAGATGATCACGCTCAATATTGCGCCACAGGTTACCTTTAACTTCAGGTCTTTTAGCTCCCTGGATCTGGCTGCTTCAATTGGATCGGGGAGTGTGTCGCTAAGTTCACCTAAGAAGTCATAACCTTGTTCAGTGATAACTTTCTCCAGAACCGCTATGTCACCCCATCTTGGTCCATGAATAATTGTGGCACGGCCGGTAGCCAGGTTGACGCTAGCATTGAGCACTCCTGGAACTGAATTTAGCGTATTTTCGACGCGACGCACACAGGCAGCACAGGTCATGCCACCCACGGAAATAGTTATTTTCCCCTGATCGAAACCGGATATCACTTTATTCATCAATTTCGTATCCCGCCTTTTTAATTGCCGCCACAACTATCTCAGGATCAACCGCCTTTACTTCCTCATAAGTCGCCATACCTGTTTTTAAATCAACTTTGACATCTTTTACGCCATCCAGAGCACTAAGTGCCTTAGTGGCAGCCATAACACAGTGCTGGCAAGTCATTCCTTTTATTTTTATGGTTGTCATCCGTTAAACCTCCGTTAAAAGAATTTTTATAATAATCTAAGAACTTTTAGCCCGAATAGCAAGATCGGCAGACAATATTTTTTGGCATTGTTCTTGTGAGTATATAACATTATATCATGCTTGATTAAAACTTTATTCTATATTAGAATGAGCGCAAAGGTGGAAAATGATTATTCGCTGCTGGGGCTCCAGAGGCTCTATACCTGTTTCGGGCAAACAATATTTGCAATACGGCGGTAACACTACTTGTCTCGAAATCAGGACAAATGACGACAGAATATTAATCATTGATGCCGGTTCCGGTATTCGTGAAGCAGGCAATTTTCTAATTGCAGCCGGCCGCCATGATTTCACTCTTTTATTAACGCATGCCCATTGGGATCACATTATGGGCTTCCCCTTTTTTAAACCCATTTATTCACACAAAACTAATTTGAACATCTGGGGTTGTCCGTTTGCCCAGTCTTCTATAAAAGAAATGCTCTCGCGCGTCATGGCGGCGCCTAATTTCCCGGTAAATTATGATGCAATCCACGCGAATATATCATATCAAGACACGTGCGTTGAATCCTATACTCTTGGTTCAATGATTATCACGCCTATAGCTCTTAGCCACCCTAACCAGGGTACGGGTTACAAGTTTGAGGAAGATGGCAAATGTTTTGTTTTTCTCACCGATAACGAGTTAGGTTATAAGCATGAAGGCGGGCTTGATTTTCAGGACTATCTTGAGTTTTCACGGGGTGCGGATTTGCTCATTCATGATGCCGAATATAATGAAGAAGAATATAAAAAAACCCGCAGTTGGGGACATTCTGCCTACAAAGACGCCCTGAATCTGGCGCTGGATGCCGGGGTGAAAAAATTAGGGTTATTTCATCACAATCAGGAAAGACTCGATACCGGAATTGACGCGATTGTGAAAGATTGTCACGCTGAAATCAAACGGAGCGGCAAAAAAATGGAATGCTTTGCCGTTGGGCAGTCAATGGAATTTAAGCTTTAATCTTTGCGGTTCCGCGGCTTAAATCTAATGAACCTTATCGACAATATCTATCCATCGGGAGATTCTAAAGCATGGTTTTTTCCCTGCACATGCTGTTGATGGCGATAGCAACACTGAGCATTATTGTCGGTGTTAGTGCCGCCATTTTTTTTCGCAAGAAAAGCAACTGGCTTAAAATTCACAAATCATTCAATTCATTTAGCCTTTTGGGAATGTTAACCGGCATAAGCATGGCTATTATCTATGTTTCGGGAGCAAGCGGTAAGCATATCAATGGATTCCACCAATTTATCGGCTCCGTAGCGTTTATTCTTGCCGTCGTCACCTTACTTCTGGGATTTTATCAATTTAAAGCCAAAAACAAATTGGCAGTGAGAACAACACATCGCTGGCTGGGGCGTTTTTCTTTGTTGCTGTTCCTTACGGCAATAACTTTAGGATTAAAGTTAATCAATATAATTTAAACCTTAGACGATCACCCTTGACAAATATATTATCAAAATTTGCGCAATTGCGCCTTTGTGGTCAAAAAATATGTTTCTTCCTACAACCAGTGCGGAATTAAAAAAATTAAAGTGGGACAAGCTTGATGTAATTCTTGTTACCGGAGATACTTACATTGATAGTCCCTTTATCGGTGTTTCCGTAATTGGCAATGTTCTTGCTGACGCTGGATTTCGTGTGGGGGTCATCGCCCAACCTGATATTCATAGCGATATTGATATCTGCCGGTTGGGAGAACCGGGGATGTTCTGGGGAATCACCGGCGGCTGCATGGATTCTCTGGTTGCCAACTACACGGCAACGAAGAAAAAAAGGCTGACCGATGACTTGACCGCGGGAGGGAAAAATAATCGCCGCCCCAATCGCGCCGTGGTTGTCTATTCCAATCTCATCCGGCAGTATTTTAAAAATACAAAACCGCTGGTTCTGGGCGGGGTAGAGGCAAGTCTGCGCCGTGTCGCCCATTATGATTTCTGGTCAGATTCCATCCGCCGGTCGATTCTGTTTGATGCCCGCGCTGATATTCTGGTCTATGGCATGGCGGAAAAGGCAATTATTGAACTGGCGCAAAAACTAAAAGATGGAAAGGATACAAAAGACATTCGCGGTATTTGTTATATTTCTTCTACGCCACCGCCTGACTACATCGAATTACCCGCCTACGAGGAAGTTGTTACCAATAAAAAATCGTTCATGAAAATGTTCGATACCTTTTATCGCAATAATGATCCTTTAATCGCTAAAGGTTTATTTCAGCAGCACGGCCCGCGTTACCTTGTGCAAAACCCGCCGCAACCGTCTTTGACGGTGTCTGAATTAGATCAAATATACGCTCTGAATTTCGCCCGTGATGTTCATCCTTATTACAAAGCGCAGGGCAAAGTACGGGCAATGGAAACCATTAAATTTTCGATAACGACTCATCGCGGTTGTTTTGGCGAGTGTAATTTTTGTTCGATCGGCCTTCATGAAGGAAGAACGATAATCAGCCGCAGCGAGAAATCAATAATTGACGAGACGCAAAAAATCACTGAGCTGCTCGATTTTAAAGGTTACATTCTGGACGTTGGCGGCTCCACTGCGAATATGTATGGCATTGATTGCCGTCGCAAAGAGACTCAAGGCGCGTGTCAGGACAAGAGATGTCTTTATCCGCAAGTATGTGTGTCCCTGAGGCCTGATCACAGCCGCCAGATTAATTTACTCGAACGACTGCGCAGGCTCAAAGGCGTCAAAAAAGTATTTGTAGCATCCGGTATAAGATACGATTTGCTTTTAGCCGATAAGAAGCATTGCGCAAGTTATATGCAGGGGCTGGTCAAACATCATATTTCCGGCCAGTTGAAGGTGGCGCCGGAACATACCGCTCCTGATGTCCTGAAGCTGATGGGTAAGCCGCAGGCAAAATCTCTAACAAATTTCAAACAGCTTTTTGATAAAATGGACCACGGGTATGAACCACAAAGCAAACTGCGGGGTACCATACCCTCCGCTGCGCGGGATTGTTCAACTCAACAATTTCCGCGCACTTCGTTACGGAAAATGCAGTTTCACAAAAAAGCATCAGGGCAGAAGCAATTTCTTACTTATTACTTTATTGCCGCTCATCCGGGATGCACCGAAGAAGATATGCGCGAGCTTAAATCTTTCGCTACCAGAGAACTTAAAATTAATCCACAGCAGATCCAGATTTTTACGCCGCTTCCTTCCACTTATTCGGCTTTAATGTATTTTACCAGAATTGATCCCTCAACCGGCAGGAAGATTTTTGTGGAAAAGAATATCGCGAAAAAACAAAGGCAAAAAGATATTGTTGTGGGAAGAGCGATCAAGTAATGGAGAGATTGTTACATTGTTATTGCGAAGTGTCTCTCAGGCGCCGTGGCAATCTCTTCTTTTGTCATTCCGCAATAAAAATGTCTTTAATTAAGTGTTATGTTCCCCAAATCATTCTCCCATTGTAATGATACTTTATTCCGCCGCAATCCGAAGTCGATCTCCGAGTGGTGGATTTTTTCTTCTTAGGTTTTGGTTTGGGCGGTGGGCATGTTATACATTCCAGCCATTCTGCATTGCATTTGTTTATGCAATTGCTTTGCTCTATCAGGCTATTTTTTTTGTCGCAACTAGCCGAACAATTTTTTCTCTGACAATCGCACCGTTTAGAACAGTCTGTCATTTTACTGCAATCTTTTATTATTAAGGTCTCTCCGGCGATACCAACCACCGTCACGAACGTTAAAAATACGATTACAAGTAAAACGATGATAATATATTTTACTTTGAGCCGTTTTGTGTTAAACACAGATAAATCTCCTTTCATGCGAGGTTTTTAGCTGTTGTGTTTAGTGTGATAACTTTGAATTTATTAATGCACGGTAAATAATTATGAAACGTTTAGGAATTCAGGGGGCATAACACTTAATTCAGTCTCAATCTCTATGACGTCAATCAGACCCGGCCGTATTTATCTTCAAGCCGCTCAATATCATCCTCGCCGAAATATTTTCCGGTTTGTACTTCAATAATAACTAAGTTTTCGGTAGATGAATTCTCCAGACGGTGAGTTTTTTTTGCTGGAATATCAACCGCGCTTCCGTTTTGCACAGGATAATCTTTACCGTCAACAGATGCGATACCCTTGCCCGATACAACAAACCAGTGCTCCGAGCGCTGCTTGTGGCGTTGCAAACTTAAAATACCGCCCGGTTCAACGACAATTCTTTTTACTTTATGATCGGGGGCGTCGGATAAAACTTCAAAATATCCCCAGGGGCGTTTGTTCTTTTCTTCCATGTGTTTAGTCTCCCTTCATTTTTCGTAACATAAAATGGTTTGAATGTGAAGACAACTTTAGTGTTTTTCGCAGGGATCAGGAACCGATGATTTGCCCTTGGTGACAAGACTGTTAGGTCTAACCCTATTCACACAGTTTGTTCCAAAAACCACATTACACCATTTCGCTTTCTTTGGCTAACTTTGTTGGCTGTGTCGTCGGTTTCCTCAACGTATGTACAAATACGTCTCCGGCGCCTCCTCCTTGCCGCCTCGTTATCCTTTGAAAGCGAAATGGCATTAATACCCCGGTAGATAAAAAAATTATTTAGGGCTTGACAAAGGCTATGTGATTTGTTATTGGGAAGCATATGCAACAAGATTATTTAAAACCAAGCTGTGTAAATTGTTCACCAAAGGGATATTGTTTTGATAAATTCAAGATGTTACTGCACGATAATGGCGGAAGACTGACCAGTGAACGGCTATCATTATTAAAAATAATTTGCGATACAGAAAACCATTTTCAACCCCATGACATCCTGAATCTCCTCAAAAAACAAGGTTACGACCTCTCCCTTACTACGATTTATCGTAATTTGGCACTTTTAGTCCAGGCTGGCATCATCTGCAGGGCAACCGTTAAGGAAGATCCGCGATCCGGAGGCGTCTGGTATGAGCATATATGGGACCATGTGCATCACGATCATCTCATTTGCTCACATTGCGGGAAAAAGGTCGAATTCTTCTATCCGGCTATCGATATTCTTCAGGAGGCGGCAGCCAAAGAACATGGATTTACCCTTGAGAGTCACCATCTTGAACTGTCCGGGATGTGCCCGGACTGTCAGAATGGAATAAAAAAGATATAGGCAGGTAATATATGAAAGATATTTCCCCCGTGAGGTTGCTTTGCCCCGGCTGCAAGAATGGTTTGCTCGCCTTCGACCCGGCCATAGTTGACTCCGTCCATTGTCCGAATTGCAACTCACCCTACTCCATTCAAAACCGGATTATTGATCTCATGCCCGAATATTTTTACCAGCGCACGCTGGCGCAAGCCGCGATGGAATGGGAGCCGATCATCAGACTTTACGAGAGCAGGCTGATTCGCCGAAGCCCGTATTTTGCTTTCTTCACGGGCATATCTTTCGATAATGAACTTAAAATGGTCATGGACGCCGCGAAACTCAGAGGCACAGAAAAACTGCTCGATCTTGCATGCGGCCCGGGGAATTATTCGCGACCGTTCGCACGCAAGCTGACCGGCGGAAAAGTCGTTGGCCTCGATCTTTCTATGCCGATGCTTAACCATGCGACGCTAAAAGCGCAGGCGGAAGGCATTGAAAACTTGTGCCTTATTCACGGCAGCGCACTCGACCTGCCTTTTCCCGAACGTGAATTTGACGCGGTGAACTGCTGTGGCGCGCTTCATCTCTTTCCCGACCTAAACCGAGCGCTTAGTGAAATATACCGCGTCCTCACACCCGGTGGGCGATTCACAGCCGCCACTTTCAGAATGACGGGATCGGGAAAACTATCCAAGCGGATAGCACAGTGGCGCCACAAAAAAGTGGGCATTAAACAATTTCTTCCCGGAGAGCTTGAAGCCCTCTTCAATCAAGCGGGCTTCACTAATATTCGAAACCTCCACTCAATCCGCTACTGGACGATATTGAGCGCAACAAAACCGGATTAACTTTGGTCATTATCCGGGGAGGGGGAACGATTAGTGAATTATACTGCACTATTATTTTGTGCCTCTGTTAGTAAAAAAGTTGGGACTAAGTCATTAAACAAATATTAGCAAGAAACTCACAAAGGAGTGATGATATTGAAATTATACAATCCACTAGAAAAAGCAGTCAGTCAAATCTTTCGGGAAATGTTTTTATGAGAGCGAACTATACAATTAGAAGAAGCAGAAAAAGAAGGAAAACAATTTCTCTGCAAATCAACGATAAATCAGAATTAGTCATTGCCGCCCCATATTTCACACCGGTTGGTGAAATAAATCGTTTTGTGCAGGAAAAGCAAAACTGGATTCATAAAGCGATACAGAAGCACAAAGAAGAGTCGATTAAAAATAAAGCCAAAGAATATATAACTGGTGAAAGTTTTTATTATCTGGGTGAATCATTTCCGCTGGAAACATTTTTTGAACAAAATGAGAGGGAAGGCCTTGTTTTTTGGGATAATCGTTTTTATCTTAATGCGCCGGATGTTGAGGCAAAAAAAAGAGAATACTTTATCCGGTGGTATAAAAGAAAGGCTAAGGAATGTTTTACGGAGCGTGTTGATTTTTACAGCCGGGAGCTTAACCTGCGGGCGAAGAGCATCAGGATAACTTCCGCCGAAAGGCGCTGGGGCTCCTGCTCGGAAAAAGACAATTTATCTTTCAGCTTCCGGCTGATCATGGCGCCGCCTCTGGTCATTGACTATGTGATTGTGCATGAACTGATGCACATCAAAGAAAAAAGTCACTCAGCGAGATTTTGGCGGCTGGTGGAAAACGCAATGCCTGCATATAAATTACACAGACGCTGGTTCAAAGATAACAACCATAAATTTACTCTTTGAGCTTCGTTAGTGAAACTCCAATTCCGAAAGCGCAGCGCAGCGGAATTGGTAAGTTGAACAATCCCGCGAAGCGGAGGGTAATGAGACCCAAACTTCAGAAATAAAGTGCGCTGAAGCTAGCTGGTCGAATTATCCTGCATAAGCAGGGTATAATACCTTGCTGCGAAATGTTTCCAAAGCTGGCTTTGGGGGTCATTACCCGTGGTAATAGAAAGGATTCAGGAATATAAATTTTATGATGAAACTAGAGACAATTGATTTTCAGCATCGCGAACTACTTGTGGAAAGCTTCCGGCATTTGAACCTGCCGATTTCCGACTACACATTTCCCAATGTTTATCTGTTTCGTAAAATCATTCATTATGAATTTTTAACGACGGATTGCGGATTATTTGTTTCCAGCAGCAATAAGCAGGGGCAGCGTTACATCATGCCTTTAAATGATCTGCGCAGTTGTGATCTGCAGACATTCAATGATCTCTTGGATGGAGAGAGTATTTTCTTCCCTATTCCTCAAGAATGGCTCTTTATTTTCCCTGCTGATAAATTTGTTATTACCAGCGACGAGAGTGAAGCGGATTATATATATCTGACGGAAAACATGGCTTCTTTTAAGGGAAAGCAATATACGCGTCACCGGAATCACTTAAATCAGTTTTTTTCTTCGTACCGGCCTTATGACGAACCTGCTTCCATCAATAATCTGCCTGCCGCCATGAGCGTATTGCAAGAGTGGCAGGACGATTCCGGATTGGCTTCGGATAAAACCGATTTTGATCAGTGCAGCGAAGCGCTGCAAAAAATTTCCGAGCTTGCTCTCTGGGGAACTATATATTACATTGATAATGAACCGGCAGGTTTTATTATCGGCGAAGCGCTCAATACGGATACTTTTTGCCTGCATTTTGCCAAAGCGTCGAAGAAGTATCATGGCATTTATGAATTCATGTTTAATGATACGGCCAAGAAATTGCAGTCTCAATACAAGTATCTCAATCTCGAAGAAGATATGGGCAATAAAAATTTGCGCCGGACAAAAGATTCATACGGCCCGGAGCTACACTTAAAAAAATATCGCGTCAGCCTTAAACGATAAACCCAGGAAAAAAGATAAATGAAAAACCAAATTGTAATAACAGCTTTGCGTGAAGGCGATCAGGGAATAATTCGTTCAATTGAAGGTGGAGGGGCTCTGACCAGCCGCCTGGCCGGGATGGGTATAGTCACGAATGCCAAATTCCGCATTGCCCAGGTCAGCGGTGGCCTGATCGTTATTCAGGTAGCCGATACCCGTATTGCACTCGGCCGGGGTGAAGCGGCAAAAATAATGGTTTATAAAACTTCCGAAGATGTTTGCCTTCCTCCTATAGATAAAGAAATATTTGTTGCGCTTGTCGGCCAGCCAAACGTTGGCAAATCCACAGTATTTAACATCCTCACCGGTTTATCCCAGCATGTCGGCAACTGGCCGGGGAAAACCGTGGAAAAGAAAGAAGGCGTGCATCGTGCCGATAATGTATTAATTCGGATTGTCGATCTGCCCGGAACTTACAGTCTGACGGCATTTTCCGAAGAAGAAAGGGTTACCCGTGATTTCATCATCAAGGAAAAACCTGATCTGGTTGTGCTGGTACTCAATGCCGCGGTCCTGGAAAGAAGCCTTTATCTTTTATCAGAAGTTCTCTTGCTCAACCGTCCGGTAATTGTTGCCATCAACATGCTGGATGTTGCTTCTAATCAAGGTATCCAGATTGATACCAACGCCCTGCAGGAAGCACTGGGTATTCCCGTCATTCCCATGATTGCTAAACGCAACAGCGGCATTAAAGAACTCGTTGCGCAGATGACCGCGTTTGCCACTTGTGATATTAAATATTCCCCCGAGTTGCCGGCCGTATCTGAGGATCATCAACAAATTTATCAGGACATTTTGGGGCAAATCCAGCCGCACATTCAAGCGCCGTACACACCGGAGTGGGTGGCCATAAAATTGATGGAAGGCGATCCCGAAGTATCCGCTATGGTCGAAGCCCTGGCGCCTGTTAATGTGTGGAACGAGATACTAGGCTTACTTCTCAAACATGAAGACGCCCTGCATGCCGTTGTCAATGGCCGTTATGACTGGATCGAAAAAATGACAAGGGCGGCCATTTCCCGCTTTAAAATGGGACAAGTTGTGCTGACTGATAGAATTGATCATATTCTTACCCGGCCTATATTCGGCATTCCTGTTTTGCTTGCTGTTATGGCTGCCGTGTTCTTCCTCACCTATGCGGTGGGAGTTCCACTTCAAACTTGGATGAGCGATCTGATTTCGCAATTTATTAAATTTTGTGAACCATTTACAACCGGTTGGCCGGCATGGCTTCAGGGACTAATGCTCAATGGTGTCATCGGTGGAGCCGGATCCGTGCTCACTTTCCTTCCGGTGTTACTGATCTTTTTTACCATCATGGCGCTTTTGGAAGATATCGGCTACATGGCGCGCGCCGCTTTTGTTATGGACAGAATCATGCATCTGGTCGGTCTGCATGGGAAAAGCTTTATCCCGATGTGTCTGGGCTTTGGCTGTAATGTGCCTGCTGTTCTGGGCACGCGGATAATCGAGACGCGCAAGGCCCGGATGATTACACTGCTTTTGATTCCGTTTGTCCCCTGCACCGCGAGACTTGCCGTATTGACGCTTGTTTCCGCCGCTATTTTCGGGAAAAACGCCGCTTATGTATCCTGGAGCATATTGGCGCTCAACATCGTCATCCTGGGAATAGCCGGCGCTTTGGTGAATAAAACTCTCTGGAAACAGGACGCGCCTTTCATCATGGAGCTGCCGATTTATCATCGTCCTGCTCCGAAGACTCTAATGATGGTTGTCTGGTCAAGAACAGTATCATTTGTTCGCAAAGCGGGAACTGTCATTCTTGGCGTTTCGCTTCTTGTCTGGCTTTTGTCTTATTTTCCCAAAGGAGTTGTAGAGGAAAGCTGGCTTGCTCAGTTAGGCAGATTACTTCAGCCATTGGGTGTGCCGCTGGGGCTGGATTGGAAAATGATCACCGCGCTTTTAACAGGTCTTGTGGCTAAAGAAAATGTTGTGGCTACACTGGGCGTTCTTTACTGCGTGGGTAGGGAAGGTTTGTCCCAAACGCTTCCGACGGTTATGAGCCATGAAGCCGCCGCTGCTTTTCTTGTCGTGATGATGCTCTTTATTCCCTGTGCCGCGACCATCGCCGTACTGCGCAAAGAGATGAACAGCAACAAATGGTTTTATTCCACAATCGTCATGACGCTGATTGTTTCCTATCTGGGAGGGATGGCGGCTTTTAACTTTGTTAGATGGTTGGGGATATAGATTACATTGAGATATTCATAGCCATCAGTTTTACAGCGTCACTAAATAAGACATCCATGCTTTTATCGGAAACAATACGTTCTACAAAACCCAGACCGAAGGAGTGATGATTGACTACATCTCTGGCCCGGTATTGACTGTGGATAGAGTAATCCTTAACAGACGCTGCGCGGTCCATACTGCGGTTTCTGAGATCCCATTGCATAGGAGCGTTATTAGCCTGGACTTTGGCGGCAGCGACTCTTTTTGCTATTGTTTCTTTCAGGGTGGGGGGTCTGCTGACGGCGCTTTTCTTTGCTGCCGGCATTTTAGCGCGGTATTTATGCTGAGCACCGCAGGTGTTACATTTGACCTTGCTTACGGCACCATCAACCTTAAGCATGATAACATGGGCAAGAACTGACTTGCATTTCAGACAATAAGCATCAATATTTTCGCCGATTACAGACACGATAATCTCCTTTTAGCTTTATTTTTAAGCAAACAATACCAATTCTAAATCAAAGATGATAGCGAGGCGGCAAGAAGGAGGCAACGCAGGTCACGCCGTGGCGTGATTGAAGAAGCTAACGACGCTGCCAACAAAGATAGCGCTTTGAGTTAGAATTGGAATAACTTATAAGACACCTTATCAGATTTAATCGATATGTCCTAATGAATATTTCCAGCCGTTTCTAAGCATCAGGAATGATTCAGGAAGATGATTACGAATGTTTATTTTATATTGCTGCTTTCATTGATCTTATGCCATTTTTAAATCAAAGATGATAGCGAGGCGGCAAGGAGGAGGCGACGCAGGTCCGCCGCGGTGGATTGAGGAAGCCGACGACACAGCCAACAAAGATAGCGCTTTGATTTAAAAATGGTCACAGGGAGGCAGCAAGAATTGCCGCTCCAATCGCCCCATTGACCTGGGCATAGGGAGAAACTTCTATTTCCATGCCCAGCTTCTTGGAAAGCGCCATGACAACACCGCTGTTTCGCGCTACTCCGCCGGTGATCATAGCAGGCTTTTGCACACCGATGCGCGCAAGCATAGATGAAACCCGGGAAGCGATGGATTCATGGATACCGGCAATGATATCCTGCCTTTTCTCTCCCCGGGCAATGAGCGATATGACTTCCGATTCCGCAAATACAGTACACAGAGAGCTTATTTTCGAGGGAGATTCCGATTTTTGTGATATGGCCCCGAACTCATCAAGATTTACTTCCAGCGCCCGCGCCATAACTTCCAAAAAACGCCCTGTTCCGGCAGCGCATTTATCATTCATGACAAAGTTTTTTACTTTTCCTTTGTCATCGAGGAGAATGGCTTTGCTATCCTGTCCGCCGATATCGATGATGGAACGGATACGCGGATTTAGGAAATGAGCCCCGGCGGCATGAGCCATGATTTCCGTAAATGATTTATCGGCAAACGCGACAGCGTTGCGACCGTATCCAGTGGATACAATCTTATCTATGGCAGTTTTACCAAGACCAGCCTCGTCCAAAACTTCGTCATAAACCTTTTGACCGGCAAGCTCCGCGTTGTAGCCGGTAAAAATAACTTTTGTGGCAATAATTTTGCCGTTATCAAAAATTGCCGCCTTGGCGGTGATGGAACCTATATCAATCCCTGCTGTAATCATCTTCTATTTTCACTTTATTTTTAAGATACCTGAGAACATTCAAATATGTAGAGTATTTTATGAGGAAACACCGGCTCAAAGTCAAGATAAAATATGATTATTGGGAATATTTTAAATGTGTCGAATAATCAAAAGAGGAGCCGCGACCATGCCGCATAAAAATTATTGACAAATATTGATATTTAGATGTTTAACACATGACTATATAAATATTGTGAGGTTTCCAATGGTTCGTCTATTTTCATCGTTGCTATTTGTGATTCTATGCTTTGTGTTTTGTTTAAATGCTCAAGCCCAGCAAAATGAGCAGGAATTGGTTGTAGCCAATTTCTACAAAACAATATTGACATTCAAAGAGGGCGGCGTTCCGATCCGGAAAAACATAGACCGCCTTGCGCCTTCCATATCTGCAGATTTTCGAAATCTTTTGATAGGCGCCCGTGCTGCGGAGGACAGGCAATTTAAAGTAACTAAAGGCTCTGAACCGCCCTTGGTTGAAGGCAACCTGTTCTATTCCCTCTTCGAAGGCGCGGACAAATACACTGCCATTAAATTAGAGCCAAACAAAAAGCCTGTCTCCTATTTAGTCGATCTGGAATATCGCGATCCGTATGGAAAACATGAGATAACGAAATGGCAAGATCGGGCTATCCTGATTAAAGAAAATGACCGATGGGTAGTGCATGATCTTGAACTGCTGGGTAAATGGCAATTCGGCGCCAAAGGAAAGTTATCGGAAATACTACAAGAAGTCATCAAAGAAAGCAACGATACAAATCCGCCGAAGTAGTAACTTGCGTTAAGAGAAAATAGAACATGTGTTCATGCCCAGTAATTAGGTAACTCTTTTGGGATAAGGAAAACAAATCGGGGCGATTCGATTTATTTTCCTATTTGCGTGTTGTATCTTTTCTGTCCTTGATAATCTCCATGAAGGCGTCGATTCGCGTTGATATCTGGCTTTCCGAGAAGGTTCTCTCATCCACCATATCGGCTTCGAGCATCAGGCAGGGGATTCCTCTTTCCTTCTCCACTATTCGCTGGATGTCCATCTGGCCGAAGGAATACGGTTTGCAACTGCGGTTGGAATGCAGGACAAATCCATCCACATCATATTTATCAATCATGTCGATGACCATTTTAGCCATTTCGTCAATGCCGATATTTAGATAAATGCGCGTGTAAGCTTCAGCCATGGAATTAATAAAATTACTTTCGTCAATATATTTCATTGAGCCGCACCAGGCGGTGGTATAAGTATCGGCCACCAGGCAGGCATTGTGTGATGCAAATTTCTCGGACAGCCAGCGCGTGCGATGCCAGATGGGAATGTTATCCCAGAGCAGGCGGTATTTTTCATTGGGAACGGCGCCGATGCCGCGGGCAATACGGTCTTTCATCTTAGCCAGAAGCGCCGTGTAATAATCAATAACTTCGGGGGTGCCCCGCAGGGTGACAATGAGGGCAAGATGATAGAAGGCATCGAAAGCGCTCATGGGTGCGGGCTTATGGGCTGCCGTATCTAAAACGGCCTGCCATAATTGCTGCCCCTGAAAAGAAAGATGCCCTACTTTTTTCACACGGTCATAGTCAAATTTCCGTCCACAGGCTCTTTCAATAAAAGAGATGTATTCGTTGATCTGACTGCGGACATAACGGGCTACTTCATCCGAATAACCGGTATGGCAAAAGGGCGTATCCAACACAAAAAGAGGCACATTGAAATACCGCGCCTGTATTTCATACCATTTGAGTACAGTTCCGCAGATGTTGTTGCAGCAAACAAGCATGTCCGGTTTCGGCAAACCGCCGATGGGGCCGCCGTTGACGGTGGCGCAGGCGATATCGGAGCGCGCGTAAGAGCATAAATCGCTCGAGTAACCCATGTTTTCTGCCATTTCGCAAAGTCCAGCCCCCATTTTGGAAGCCCCGATCATGGCGCCGTGATTTTCCGGATAGATAGGAATTACATCCATCGCGATGAGCGGTTCCACAGGGCCGCCGCTGGTTATCCAGGCTACTTTTTTGCGGGTCAACCTGGCCGATTTGGCTTCGCTGTAATAAACCATCATAATGTCTTTCATCGATTTCGATTTTTTAAACCGCAGAGTAAATTTTTTAAATTTGCCGAATAAAAAGATCACGATGATTTTCAGTATTTCCGCTAGCTGTTTTTTCATTTTACGTCCTTTTCGTATTACTGAAGTCCGTTTTTATAATATCTGAATGAATGTTTCGAAACGGGTCTGCAATTGCCCCCCTGACGGAAGCTGTTCTTCCATATCCAGCAGCATGCAGGGAATATTTTCACGGTCCAGCATTTCTTTTATATAAGGATAATCAAAGGCATGGGGATCACAAAACTTAAGCAACATAAAAACGACCCCGTTTGCATGATGTTTTCGAACCATCTGAATAAGGCTCTCTCCTCGGTCTGTAAGCCCCACATGCTTTGCCGGGCAGATGTCCCGATCAAGATATCTTTGCGCTATTGCCTCAAGCCCGGGAGCTTTTTCATCCAGGACACCTTCAAAATATCTCGATCCCGTGCAAAGATCATCCCAGACGACAACTCCGCCGGCATTCTCGATGATATCGTAAATATCCGGATGGCTGCAAATACTTCCGGTAAGCACAAGTTTCTTGGTGCCGGGGTTTATTTTACTGCCGGGAGCTTTTTGAATTTGCTCTACGATTTCCCCAAGTGTCTTCAGAAGAAGTTGCCGGTCCATAATCATCGCTGCTTTGATGATGCTGTGGAAATCGCGGCCGCTTAGTATTTCCGGTCTTTGGGCACGAAGAGTATAGAGTTGTATCATGAGCGCGCGGATCTGATTATATGTCTTGATGGCGTCAGAAAGGGTCGCGTCTGTTATTTTAACACCCAGGGCGCGCTCTAAATCTTTTTTAAATTTTTCCAGAATATCGATCAGATATTGCCGGGCACTGGTGGTATTGAGTTTTACCGGCAAAACGAGATCGATATGAAACTGGGGAGTGACATTTAGCCGCCAGATATCAGAGAGGCGCTGGATGGAATCGCACGTGTGCGGGAAAACGGTACCGTCCAGGAAATCCAGCCGTCCGGAAAGCCCCTCTTCTAGAATGCCGCGAACCAGAGAGCAACAGTATGATTGCAGATGCACATCAGCCCGATGAATCCCTTCATCTGTGCCGAAAAGCCGGAAAGGAAGCGCCCCCGCGGCGTAAATGATTTCTTCCGGAGTGTAGGAACAGGTATAACCAACAATTTTTTTGCCTGTTTCTTCCTTATACTTACGGCAATAGGTATAGGGGTCGGCGGCGGTGTTTTTAAATTCCGTAAATTTCTCCATTTATATATTTCCTTAATAAGGTTTAATTATCATTCCGTTCTGGATCCAATTATAAATCAAAGCGCTATCTTTGTTGGCAGCGTCGTCGGCTTCCTCAACGTATGTATAATACGCATCCTCGCCTCCTCCTTGCCGCCTCGATATCATCTTTGATTTAGAAATGGTAGAATATGCGAAGCGCGCGTGTTTTCAATTTCCGCTATACTTTCCGGCAGCCTTCAATTTGGCAATTTCTTCCTCTTCCAGTTTATTAAACGCAATTTTCCCGACAAGTGTTTTCGGCAGACTATCGCGAAATTCTATTTCTCTTGGACAGCTCCATTTGATGAGATGTTCGCGGCAGTAATCGATTAATATTTTCTCCATCTGGGGGCTCGCTTTTGCCGGATTTTTCAAAACGACAATCCCTTTGACGATCTGAACCTGAGCCTGATCGGGAACTCCGATAATGCAAGCTTCCTGCACGTCAGGATGCCGATAGAGAATATCTTCAACCTGCGCGGGATATACATTCATGCCTGAAGATTTGATCATTCGCTTTTGCCGCAGTTTGAAATAGAAGAAACCGTCTTCATCCATGGTACCCACGTCTCCGGTATGTAACCATATTTTACCGTCGGGATGCCTTCTTAGCGTAGCGGCTGTTTCTTCGGGATGTTCCAGATATCCCAGCATTACCGCCGGGCCACAGACGCATATTTCTCCTTCTTCGCCGCAGGGAACTTCTTCGGTGGTATCCAGCCGGACGATTTTTGCCAGCATATCAGGAAAAGGCAATCCAATACTGCCTTCCCGGTAATGGCCCATAGGCATCGCCATAATTGCCGTCACAGCCTCGGTCAAGCCATAGCCTTCCAGCAGTTGCACATTTCCACCCTGCTTTTTCACCATTCCTTCAAAACGTTCCTTGACTGCCCGCGGCAGTGAATCCGCGCCGCTGAAAGTCGCCCGAAGGCAACTAAGATTGGTCTTGTGCATTTTCGGATGGCGGCTCAGAGCATCGAAAAGGGTAGGTACGCCAATGACAAAAGACGGTTTCTTGGAACTGATAATTTGAGCAACTGTTTCCGGCGTAAATTGTGGCACGAGGATGCTTTTGCCGCCGCCCATGAAGCAGGCATTCACGCAGACACCTAAACCGAAACCATGGAATATAGGAAGAATGGCTAAAATGGAATCCGCATCCGAAAGTTTTCCCCATTCGGATACTTGCATGCCCTCGCTGATGAAATTCATATTGGAGAGCATGATCCCTTTGGGCACACCAGTTGTGCCTCCGCTGTAAAGGATTACAGCCAGTTCATCAGTATCCATCTGCGCTTGCGGGACATGGGGATAGCTGCCACTCATCAGATCTGCCCACCATTTGACCATCGGATCTGGCGGAACTTTTGGAATTTTTCGGCCTTTGGTCAGGTTAAAGCCGATGCGCTTGAGGGTGCCCAAGTAATCAGGAATCCGCGCCAGAATCAGAGTTTCCAGAGGAGTTATTCCTTTTAACTCTTTGAATTTGCTGTAAAAAGCGTCCAGAGTTAAAACAAAACGGCTTTTTGCCACATTGAGGTAAAATTCAATTTCTTTGGTTGTGGAAAGAGGATGAATCATGCTGGAGACGGCGCCGAGTTTGTTTGCGGCATAGAAGCAAATGATTCCCTGCGGAGAAGTCGGCATGGAAATTGTGATCCGTTCCCCCTTTTTCAGGCCGATAGCGGCTAGCGCGTCGGCACACTTATCGATCTCACTTACGAATTGACGGTAAGTAGAAGTGTAATCGAGAAAATCATAGGCAATTGAATCAAGACAACGATCAGCCGATTGCCGGACGGCTTCGTACATGGTTACGCGAGGATAATTAATGGCTTGTGGAACATGCTTGTAAAATCTCAGCCAGGGTTTCTTTTCATACATAATTTTACCCCCGATAAGTTTTTTAAAGTTATGATATAAAAATCAGGAAATGAGTGTGGAGTCAACAAAAATATTTGTTATGAATTTGTGAATTCGGTAGCGAGCGCATTCCCAGTCACGCCATCGGCGTGACTGCGGGGTAAGCGAGCGAATGCTTAATGATATTGTTTCTTAAGAATCGAAGATTCTCCGCGGCTTGCAGCGGAGAGCTTCAATTAACCCGTGTGAGAGTTTATTTCCTTTTGTCTTTAAGACCGGACATTTTGAGGATATTCAGGGATATTTGATATGTTTTGATGGAGAAATTAACGGATTAGTTGTTTATTGAATTATAAATTACAGAATGCCGCATGGTTTTGCTGTTAAAATTTTGTTTTACAAATTATCTTTTTTCATCTAAGGTCACCCGCGTTAGGCAACAGTTGCTCTTAATCAGGTTTATAATTCTATAAAAGAGTAATCTGCCGGGGGAAAGGGTATTTTCGGGAAGTGCTGGCAGTCGCTTTCCTGGTAATAGAGCAGCAAAATAATCGATATCTGCCAGTAGTTAAAATTCCGCATTTTATTTTGGAGGTTTTCATGAAAAGGATATTGGGCTTTTTGTTTCTGGCTTTTGCGCTGGCGTTCATGCTAAACGCCTGTTCGAGCGGTAATGACAGTGTCAAACCGGTTTTTCGTGAATTGTTTGATACCTATAATGTTGGTGATAAGTTTCCAATTCCGGCAGGAGAGAATCTATGGAGTAATTATATTAGAACAGCAGGGGATACTTGGATTCCTGACAACTGGTCAATTGGCTATAACGGTGCAGATGACGCGGCTCAGCTATCTGTTCCTGCCGTTTATCCAACCGTACAGAACTCCGCTTTCATTACTTCAGGATATAATACGACCGACGTTGATTCCAGCGTCAGCGCCAGGATGAATGTCAGCAGTGGAGATCCAACTCTTATCGGTAATTACAGTGTGCAAGCGGGTGTGATTCTGCGCGCGTCTGTTACCCCCGGCTCTCACGCCCATTACGCCTTTCTCTACAATGGTTTATCTGCATCAATTGTTTACGACACAGTGACCTTTACTGCTTTAAATCCTGTAGCTCCAGGTGCGATTGCCCCCACCATTACACTTGTATTCAATGGAACAACAGACACCCTCTCTTCTGTAGTGACTGCTTGGAACTTACTCTATCCTGCAAACACAGTAGGTTTCACTGGTCAGCCGGGTTCTTACCCCCCAAAGGCTGGCACTGCCATTTTGGCATATGGTGCCCCCACAGTAGCAATACAAAAAGTAGATGCAACTGGAAATATTACCACTCTTTTGTCTGCCATTTTCTCCAATTATGCAAACGTGTTTTTTGACCCGACACTTCCGCATACGTACAGATTTTTGGTCAGCGGCACGAACACATTGACGTTCACCGCATCTATTGACGGAGTTCAACTGCTTCCCGCTGTTTACAACCCAGATGGTAGCATCATTACACCCGCCAATCCTCCCATTACAGACAGTGTTGGAGTTTACCATTCCGGTGAACCCGGCTTTTTTGTGGCAAACGCCAACACAGCGTGGGTTACCCGGTTTTTTATGTGGCAACCTTAAACGAGTTTTGGTCGTAGGGTGGAACAAACGCAGCGGTTTCATCAATTATAATAAATCAGGTGAATGCGCTGCGCTTCATCCACCCTACATCTAAAAACAAAAACAGCGTCCAATTTTCACAATTGGACGCTGTTTTTTTAATAATCATCCAAAAACTTTCGGGGTTTATCAAATATTTATGACCGGGAACTGTTCTTATACCATTTCTAAATCAAAGATGATATCGAGGCGGCAAGGAGGAGGCGCCGTTGGCCACGCCTGAGGCGTGATTGAGGAAGCCGACGACGACGCCAACAAAGATAGCGCTTGGATTTAGAATTGGTATTACAGGATGGTCCTTCGTCCGTTATACCTTTCCATATCGTAATACTTTTCCACGTCTACCAATTTTAATTTATTAATAATTTCTTTCAGGGGGACACCGGTAATTTCTCCACGCACCAGACTGACCATGCGCCCGAAATCTTCATTGACAATCATGTCCACAGCGGCGATACCAAACCATCTGGCCATCAGGCGATCACGGGCGGAAGGCGTGCCGCCGCGCTGAAGATGGCTCAGGACTATGTAGCGTGATTCAAACCCGGTTTTTTTTTCAATTTCTGCGGCGACGTAACTGGCAATTCCGCCTATTGATTCATGACCGAAATCGTCTATGTGGCTATCTTTGATGAATTCCAGCCCTCCCGCGGGCTTGGCCGCTTCGGCAACCACAATGATGGAATAGTTGATTTCACGGCCATGACGCTGCCGCAAAAGTTCACATACGCGTTCCATCTCAAAAGGATGTTCCGGTATCAGAATGATATACGCCCCGCCGCATTCACCACCGTGGAGAGCAAGCCAGCCGGCATGGCGTCCCATTGTTTCCACAACAAAAATGCGGCCATGCGATCCGGCGGTTGTTCTCAGCCGGTCGATTTCTTCCATGATGACGTTAATCGCGGTGTCAAAGCCGAGCGAATATTCGGTTCCAGTGAGATCGTTGTCGATGGTCTTGGGGATACCCACTGTTTTGATACCCAGCTTGTGCAATTTATAAGCGACACCAAGGGTATCTTCGCCACCGATGACAACAAGAGCATCAATTCCTAACTTTTTAATGTTATCAATTAGCTTTGCCGAGCGGTCATTTTGGGGATTAAACGGATTTGTTCGTGATGTTCCCAGGTTTGTTCCCCCGTAACGATCCCATGTCCGGACAATCTCTTCGTCTAAATGTTTGATGTACTTTTCGCAGCTTTTCGGATCATCGGGATCAACCTCGATGATGCCCTTCCATCCCTGGGTAATGCCAAGGACTTCAAATGAAATAGAACGGTTTGCCGCAATTCTTGGATCAAGCGCACTTTTCGTTACCCACTTGATTGCGCCATTGAGTCCCGGGCAGTCTCCTCCACCTGTTAATATGGCTATTTTCATTTTCATAAATTTTTTCCTCCCTGCATCCTGGGAATTTTTTTAAAAGGAGTTGAACTGCAAGGAACCACGGGTATCAACCCCAAAGCCAGCTGTGGGGCATTATACCCTCCGCTTCGCTTCCGGAATTGTTGTTTCACGATTAATTTTACTATTATTTAACATGGAAGTTACTGATTATCAATAGATCTTGACATAGCACTAAAATAATTCTTGACAAAAGATTTTCATTGCTTTAATTACTACCAAAAAGATAGTATATCTAGAAATGAAAGAGTAATACGTGAAATTATCGACAAGATCAAGATACGGATTGCGCATGATGGCCGATCTGGCAGACAATTTTGGGACAAACCCCGTTTTTTTAAAAGATATTGCCAAAAGAGAGGATATTTCAGAAAAGTATTTAAGCTTGATTGTTATCCCTTTGCGTAAAGCCGGGTTAATTCAATCCACCCGCGGGGCTCATGGCGGCTACAGCCTCACAAGGGTTCCGGAGAGGATTACCGCTCAGGAAATATTCGACGCGCTGGAAGGGGAAAATTGCTTGGTGGACTGTGTCCAGAATCCCGGCGAATGTTCACGGTCAAGTATTTGCCCGACCAGAGATGTTTGGTCGATGCTGGGGGAAAAAATCGGGGAAACATTAGCTGCTGTTACTTTAGCTGAGTTGGTCAAAGTCAGAAGAGAAAAAGCTCAAAATAATTTAATGAGCGATATATAATTGACGACTTCGTAAAAAGTCGTCACCCCGGTCGTAGATGACCTTCAGGTTACAAAGGCCGGGGTCCAGATTTATATAACTATTTATATTCTGCGGAAGATAAAACGTTTCGTCAATCGTTGTCAGGTAGTAACAAGAAAAGTAATATACTTTATGAAAAAAAAAGTTATGGTGGCGGTAAGTGGTGGTGTTGATTCGTCCGTGGCGGCATTACTCCTCAAAGAAGCGGGTTATGACGTAACGGGAGTTACCATGTGCCTTGGAATTAAGGAGGAGGGCGACCGCACGCGCTGCTGTGGGCGGGACGCGATTGATGATGCCCGGTATGTTTGTGATCAACTAGGGGTTGCGCATTTTGTTTTTGATTATGCCGATTTGCTGGAGAAAAAAGTAATTGCCAAATTTATGGCGGAATATCTACGGGGGCGCACACCTAACCCCTGTATTGATTGCAACCGTTACCTGAAGTTCGGCTCGCTTTTAGCGAAGGCAATAATTATGGGGTTTGATTATCTGGCAACAGGTCATTATGCCCGGATCGAAAATATAGATGAACGTTGGAGACTATTAAAACCGAAAGATAAAATAAAAGATCAGACCTATTTTCTCTATACTATTGGCGCGCAGGATTTGTGCCGGATTTTGTTTCCTCTGGGTAACCTGACCAAAGATGAGGTGCGCGCTTTGGCGCGCAGCGCCAATCTGCCGGTGGCGCAAAAAGCGGAAAGTCAGGACATATGTTTCGTCACCAGCGGCGATTACCGGCAGTTTATTCTGGAGCGCACCGGAGCCATGAAACAGGGCGACATTGTCGATATGGAAGGGGAAATATTAGGGCGTCACCGCGGTCTTATCTACTATACAATAGGTCAGCGCAGTGGTCTGGGTATCAGCGCCAAAGAGCCTCTGTATGTTGTAAACATTGACGCGGGAAAGAATTGTGTCATCGTCGGATCGAAGAATGATTTACGGGCAGTTGGCCTGATTGCTGGAGATCTGAATTTATTGACCAGCAATTTACCCGCACAGGCGCTGGCCAAAATTCGCTACCGGAAAAAGCCCGCCCGCTGCTGGATAGAGCCAGAAGGCCATAAATTGCGGATTAATTTCCCGGCAGCTCAGGAATCAATCACGCCGGGGCAGGCCGTTGTTCTCTATGATGGGGAAGAAGTACTGGGTGGCGGAGTGATAGAAGATGTTATCCGCGATATAAAAAAGGAGAATGAACATGAGTAAAATTGATGACAAATTAAAAATAGAAACCTTAGCCCTGCACGGAGGACAGGAGCCTGATCCAACGACCGGTTCCCGCGCAGTACCAATTTATCAGACAACATCCTATCAGTTCAAGGATACCGATCATGCGGCCCGTCTTTTTGGTCTGAACGAATTCGGCAATATTTATACGCGGCTGATGAACCCGACAACGGATGTGTTGGAAAAAAGAATTGCCTTGCTGGAGGGGGGAGTGGGCGCGCTTGCATTAGCGAGCGGCCAATCAGCAATAACTCTAGCCCTGCTCAATATTGCCCAGGCCGGTGATGAAATAGTTTCGGCAGATAATCTTTATGGCGGAACATATAGTTTGTTACATTATACATTTCCCCGTCTCGGGATAAAAGTTAACTTTGTAAAATCGAACGATTTACAGGCGCTGGATAAAACGATCACGAAGAAGACAAAAGCCGTCTATGCTGAATCGATTGGCAACCCGAAGCTGGATGTTGCTGATCTGGAGGGCATTGCCGCGGTTGCTCATAAGCACGGCATACCTTTTGTGCTTGATAATACTGTTTCACCCTATCTCCTGCGGCCTATTGATTTCGGTGTGGATATAGTTGTTTATTCCGCGACAAAATTTATTGGCGGACACGGTACATCACTGGGTGGCCTGATTGTCGATTCCGGAAAGTTTGATTGGACCGGTGGTAAACATCCGCTGATTGCCGATCCTGAACCTGCTTATCATGGCCTTAAATTTGTGGAAGCTTTAAAACCAAATGGCAATATTGCTTACATCATTAAAGCGAGAGTTGTGCTTTTGCGTGATCTGGGGCCGGCGTTATCGCCGTTTAATTCATTCCTGTTTTTGCAGGGTTTGGAAACATTGCATTTACGTATGCCGCGACATTCCGAAAACGCGCTGGCGGTAGCGCAGTATCTGGAAAAACATGCGAAAGTGAGTTGGGTAAATTATCCGGGATTGCCATCAAGTCCAGAGAAAACCAGAGCCGCAAAATATCTGGCCAAAGGCGCCGGCGCGATAATTGGTTTTGGTATCAAAGGCGGTAGCGATGCCGGGAAGAAATTCATTAACTCGCTGCAATTGATTTCGCACCTGGCCAATGTGGGTGATGCCAAAACACTGGCCATTCATCCGGCAACAACAACGCATCAGCAACTATCAGCCGCGGAACAGTTGGCCACCGGTGTAACACCGGATTTTATTCGGCTTTCCATTGGGCTGGAGCACATAGATGATATTATTGCTGATATAGAGCAGGCCTTAGATAAGACATAGTTCCTTTTATGTCCCTTCCTCGCGTGCCCTTCAGGGTATGAGGAGAGGGACTACAGGGAGGGCGAATATTAAATTGTAATTTTGGAGATGACCTATGAAAAAAATTTATGCGGATAATGCACAATCTATCGGCAATACGCCGCTGGTGAAACTGAATCGTGTAACAGATGGCGCAAAAGTCCATGTGTTTGCTAAAATCGAAGGACGCAACCCGTCATATTCTGTCAAATGTCGCATCGGGGCAGCCATGATCTGGGATGCGGAAAAAAAGGGATTGCTGAAAAAAGGAGTGGAAATTGTTGAGCCGACCAGCGGCAATACCGGAATCGGTCTGGCTTACGTGGCGGCGGCGCGGGGATATAAGTTGACGCTGACCATGCCGGAAACAATGAGCATTGAGCGCAGGCGCGTGCTGGCGGCATTTGGCGCCAATCTTGTTTTGACTCCGGCGGTTGACGGTATGAAAGGGGCTGTGGCCAAAGCCGAAGCGATTGCGGCATCAGACCAGAAAAGATATTTTCTGCCACAGCAATTTAAAAATCCCGCCAACCCGGCAATTCATGAAAAAACAACCGGGCCGGAAATCTGGAATGACATGGAAGGGGCCATTGATGTACTGGTATCCGGAGTCGGCACCGGTGGCACAATTACCGGTATTTCCCGCTTCATTAAAAATAAAATGGGAAAGAAAATTATCTCCGTCGCTGTCGAGCCCAAAGAAAGCCCTGTTATCACACAGAAACTTGCAGGGCAGGAACTCAAACCGGGGCCGCATAAAATCCAAGGGATTGGCGCAGGCTTTATTCCTGATACGCTGGATTTATCCGTGGTTGATCGCGTTGAACAAGTGGATAGCGCTGAGGCCGTGGATTTTGCCCGAAGATTGGCCCGGGAAGAAGGAATACTGGTGGGCATTTCCAGCGGCGCGGCCTGTGCTGTGGCGGTAAGACTGGCCAAGCTTAATGAGTTTAAGGGTAAAAATATTGTTGTAATTTTCCCCGATGCCGGAGAACGATATCTTTCTACTGTCCTGTTTGAAGGTATCGGCGTATAAGAAGAAGTCGATAGAAGTTAAAACAAATGATGTCACGCCGATAGCGTAAAGTAGAACGTAGCCCCTTTTCCCGGTTTGGCCTCTGCCCAGATTTCCCCACCGTGGCGATCGACGATCCGCTGGACTGTGGCGAGGCCGATTCCGGTGCCAGGGAGGTCTGTGTTTGTATCAATGCGATGGAAGGCACTGAATAGTTTGTTCACGTGCGCCACGTCAAAACCAACACCATTATCCCGGATAAAGAGAACGGTTTTTCCATCTTTTAAGGTCGAACCGAATTTGATTACGGCACGTTCATTCGAAGCGGTGCATTTCCAAGCATTGTCAATTAGACTCTCCAGAGCAATCTTTAGCAAGAGCTCATCACCATTGGCGACAATGTCCTTTTTGATGGTTACATCGACTGCCCTATCGGGATACTTCTGCCTGTATACTTCCATAATCTCCCGGACAATCTTGCTCACATCAACGGATTGACGGTTAATCGCGGTCCGTTTCAAATGCGCTAGTTTCTGAATGTCGTCAATCAATTGCCCCATGCGTTTTGTTTCTCTAAATATCCGTTTCAGGTAATTTTTTTCTGCGTCATCCATTTTTTCATGATATTTTTCTTTCAGTATATCGCATAAATTTTCAATAGTGTGCAGAGGCGTCAATAAAGCGTGAGAAATAGAATAACTGAATGCCTCCATCTGCCGGTTGGCTGCTTCCAGGTTGGCAGTACGTTCTAAAACCCGCTTTTCCAGTTTTCCATTGAGTTTGCTGATTTCCTGTTCCACTTGTTTACGAGCTGTTATATAGTGGCCGTGGGCAATGGCTGTCTTGCCATCAGAATGAAGAATGGGAACCTCCAAAACTGCCGATTTTTCACTGTTGGCCGCAGTACTGATGCGATCAAGAGATTCTTTTTTTGAATTTTCCGGAAAGAGCACATCAATTTTCTTTCCTAGAACTTCCGCTTTTGACCAGCCGGTCATCTCTTCAAACGCGTGGTCGAACCGAACGATTATTAAATCGTGATCCCACACAATTAAGGGAATATTTGTGTGATTGACCCGGTTCTCCATACGATATCGTGTTTCCCTCTCTATTTTTTCACCCTCAAGAAGTTTTATCGCCGAGAACAGTTGCTCTTTGGGGCTTTTGAACACGATAATTTTTCTGAGATATATAAGGACGAGGCTAAGCACGATAAATAACAAAGCGAAAATAATTATTATTGCTGCCGGATTGCTGGCTTGCTGCGGACGAAGGCTACCCTTAAAATCCCGCTGCACAATAGCCAGCCAGCCTGTAGCTTCCACCTCGGCAAAGGATAGATAGCTGGTTTCTTTATTTGTTTCCTGATTCTGAATTTCAATCTGCTTTTTGTTTTCTGTCAATGCTTTCTTAATAACTGGAAATAATGAGTAGCCGGTTACTTTTTTCTGCAAGTCGGATTTATTGTCAAAAATTATATTACCCGCCTGATCGGTAACATACGCGAAGGCATGTTGGTCTAAAGATGCTCGCTTTGCTGAGTCGGCAAAAAAACCTATTTTTTTGTATATTGTCAGTGTGCCGATTGGATTTCTTTTTTCATCAAAAATAGGGACGGAAAATGCTACAACCAAAGATTTATCACCGGTTATGATTTGAAAGACACCGGAAACATGAGGTTGCCAGTTGGCGCTTACTCCTTTATACCAGTCCCGGTAAGAAATGTTATATCCAACAGGAAAGGCCGGAAAATTCGCCCAGAGAATGCCTCTTTCATCTGTAATAAGTGCCAGATTAAAATCCTGTTTTTTATTTAGCAAGGCAAGATATCTTCGCGCCTCAATAATATCATTCTTTTTAGCCGCATCAATGAATGATGGTCCTTGGGCATAGGACGTAAGAACTTCCAGTACCGCATTGTTGTGCTCCGCAATAGAGCCGGCGATCAGAGTGGCGCTGGTTTCATCGGTAGACAGTAGATTTGTCCCTGTATTTTTATATTGCTGGTAAACTAAAAAAATAACTATACTTGAGATAAGGATAAATAATACAACGATGCTGATTACGATTGATTTTGGTCTTACTAACCAATCATTGAAAGCGGAGGAATTTTTATTGAAAGATTGACTGTTTTCGGCTGTTGCCGAATCTGGTAACTTGTCCAGGGGAGTCATCATAGTTTACATCCACAGACCATAAAATCACTATTTAGTGAGGGGAAATTTAAAAACAATTTTATAATCCAGACTACATTTATTTTATTTATGTATACGCTATGACAAGATTTAATCAAGTTTTTTCTTTAAAATATTTCCTTCCATATTTTTCAATCGGATATTAATTCATGTATAAACGATCAGGTGAATCGGCGCCGGGCAGGAGTTGTCAAAACCAAAAAACAAAGTTGACAAACGTTAGTGGTGCTGGTAATTATGATTACAAATGGGGGTGGCCAGATCTTAAGCTTGGCCTGAGATTATACCCGGTGAACCTGATCTGGATAATGCCAGCGTAGGGAGAAGAATGTGGAAATTTAATGAACCCTTTCTGCTCTGTATATGGCGGGAGGGTTTTTTTGTTTGGTGTAATCGAGGATGATAAAAATATATCGGCGGATAGTGATCGATTGTTGAGGCGGAATTACATAAACTCATACCAATTCGCTTTCCTTGGCTAACTTTGTTGGCATCATCGTCGGCTTCTTCAATACGCCGCGGCAGACCTCCGGCGCCTCCTTCTCGCCGCTTCGTTATCCTTTGAAATCGAAATGATATTGAACTTTGAGGGGGAAAATATATGAAGATAACTGCAGCGCAAATTTATATGTCCATTGAAGCAATTCGAAAGCAAGCGCCGGTCGTTCATAATATTACCAATTATGTGGTGATGAACAGCACAGCCAACGCGCTTCTCGCCATCGGGGCATCTCCAGTAATGGCGCATGCGCAAGAAGAAGTCGAAGAAATGGTTAACATTGCGCAGGCCCTGGTGATTAATATCGGCACTCTCAGCGAACACTGGATATTCTCGATGTTTAAGGCTGTGCATCAAGCCCGCAAAAAAGGAATTCCCGTTATTCTTGATCCCGTAGGCGCCGGTGCTACGGCTTACCGTACCAGGACTGCCCGGGAACTGATTGAAAGCGGACAGCCAACAATCATTCGGGGGAACGCGTCGGAAATAATGGCTCTTTATGATGATCGATCCAAAACCAAAGGTGTGGATAGTGCCACTGCTTCAGATGCCGCAATCGTCACAGCGCAAAAGCTGGCCCAAACTCACAAATGTGTAGTTTGTATCAGCGGCGCTACAGATTATATTATTGATAGCGAAAAGACTTTGAAGATAGAAAACGGTCATCCGCTGATGACGAAAGTTACGGGTTTGGGCTGCACGGCATCGGCTCTATGCGGCGCTTTTGCCGCGGTGGAAAAGTTACCTTTTGCGGCAACGGCCGAGGCCATGGCGGTAATGGGCATAGCCGGGGAAATGGCTGCTGGACAATCGGTGGGGCCCGGCAGCTTGCAAACAAATTTTCTGGATATTCTTTATCGGTTGACGGAAGATGATATTAACAAACATTTAAAAATTGAGGATTAAACATGCGCGGAATATATCTAGTTACCGGTCGCAGTTTATGCAACCCAAAGCCTTTAGATGAGATTGTTATGCAGGCAGTTGATGGTGGAGTCGCTTATGTCCAATTGCGAGAGAAGGATGTTTCCACGCGCTTTTTTGTGCAGGAAGCTAAAAGAATCAAGAAACTTTTATCGTCCTATAAAATTCCGCTGATCATCAATGACCGTGTTGATGTCGCGCTGGCCTGCGGGGCCGAAGGTGTGCATATCGGTCAGGAGGATATGCCCTATTCTATTGCCCGTAAGCTTATGGGGCCTAAGGCCATCATCGGATTGTCTGTGGAAGGCTGGGCAGATGTTGAGGAAAGCCAGAAACTTGATGTCGATTATATCGGCGTCAGTCCTGTTTTTAACACACCGACCAAAACTGATACCAAAGAAGCCTGGGGACTTTCCGGGCTTGCCAAAATTAAAGCTTTCAGCCGCCACCCGCTTGTGGCTATTGGTGGGATTAATGAATCTAATGCAAGAGAAGTCATTATCGCCGGCGCTGATTGCATTGCCGTTGTGTCGGCTATTTGCACTGCGCCCGATCCTGCCGCGGCAACCCGCAACCTTAAGAACATAATCGATGCTGTCCACAATCAGAGTTAAGCGGATTTGTCCGGTAAATTAATCTTTGATTTAGAAATGGTATAATTATGTGATGCGGCATTAATCTGTCAGCGGGGGATGTCGAACTTCGGCATCGCTTCTGCCTGCTTATTTCTGATGGATGCCAGGGCTCTGGCTGCTGCTGCTTTTACTATTTTCGGATAAGAGCGGATGCGAAAAAATGATTTTGGTTCGGCAATTTCAGAAAGATCAGGTATCGCTTCCGGGGAACCAATAGTGCCAAGAGCGACACAGATTTTCTCTTCCATAATGGCCCGGGTAGCCGTGATTACAAAGGGTCTGGTTGTGAGTATATCCAGAAGATCAGGCACAATGTCTGCAGCTTTTGCGTTGCCGAGTGCCTCGATGAGGATCAGCTTGAATTTTTCATCAGCGCCATGAAATGCGGTGATAAGCAACTGCCCTCTTCGATTTCCGCCGGTCCGGGAAATACTTTTTAAAACTTCGTGCCGCAGCCGCTCGTTTTCATGACTCAGAAGCGGCTGAAGTGCTCCGGCGCTTTCTTCATTGCCAATTTGTCCCAGTATATAGGCCATATTCCGCAGGTAATACCACGGCGCGTCTTTATGGATACGTTCCATTACAAGAGGGATAGCTTTTTGTCCGATTCCGATCATCAGGTGCATGATACGCACGCGTTCATTGCTGTCTATGTCTTCCTGAAGAGTATCAAGCATACTCTTCAGGGTGATATCACCAAAACTCGATAATATTTTTTCCGCCTCCTTCTTTTTATCATGTTCGTTGGTATCGAATTCTTTGAAAAGAAGGGAGATATTCTCTTGGGTTGCCAGATTGCGGATAAGCTGCGCACAAACTTCTCTTATCGCGTCATTCTTTTCCAGCGAGCCGGAATTAATGTCGCTGAAAATATCAAGAAGCGGAATTGTTTCAGTATAACGCACTTGATTGATAAAATCCTGAACGATGTTTTGCAAGTAGTTACAGACAGTCTTATAGGCTGGCGTTGCCGATGTTTCGATTCTGATCCATTCGATTAACCGTCCGTACAAACTTTCGATCATTTCTGTTTTGCGTTCAGGAGGAAGGCTTTCAATTATATCGGTCAATGCTTTGGAGGCGTGAGCGCGCACCTCGGCTTTTTCACTGAACAGATTATCAACCAGGTGGCTGATGATTTTTTCCATCGTTTCTTGTTCTTTTTGGGCGATGAGCTGTTCGATAATTTTTGGTAGTACTGACATTAACGGTTCGTCGAGCAAGGTTTTTTCATTTTTTTTCAGGCTTAAACTCAGTTTTTCGGAAACCGCAATAAGCTTGGTTTTAAAGTCGATCTTTTCCTGACTATCAGCATCTTTTTGAACTGTGCGTTCGCCTTGACCCCTGCGTTCGCCTTGACCCCTGCGTTCGCCTTGACCTCTGCGTTCGCCGTTGATATCAATACTCCAGTCACCTTGACCTTGGCCTTGACCTCTGCGTTCGCCTTCTATACCAATACTTCCGTCACCTTGGTCGCTGCCGGTTTCACCTGTGCCTGCTTCGCCCTGACCATCAGTAGCTCCTCCTTCTCCTGTTTTTTGTTCTTCGGCATATTTAATACTTTCGAGTTTGCCGATAAGATACTGCAGAAGCACGCCGCCGAAAAGATGTTCCATGTTCTGCGATGTCAATTCGAGGGCCATATCAGGATCCGCTGTGACGATAGCTTCTCCGATGCTTCTTGATATATTTTCCTTATCTACTTGCTCCAGGGAGCCGGCAACCTTGTCCAAAAGGCCGATCATATTCCCCAGGCTTTCAGTAATCTGAATATCGGACAAAGTACCTTTCTGCGCGATAAGGTGTGCTAAGCCGGACTGAAAAGCCTGTGATAACCACTCTGGGTCTTTGGCCATTTCCTGAAGTTTCTGAGGATCGCCCTCTAGTTCCGGATGAGTACTTATAAAGAACTTGGCAATCTGATCATCGGTTATATCAAGACTCGATATGATTTTGTGATCTTTATCAATTGTCACATATACTTTTTGATCCAGATAAATATGAGTTATATTATTTTGAGCCAGAACCTGGGGCAGGCCGCCCTCGCTTTTTATCACATCCGGCTTTCTGGAAAGTATTTCGGTGAAGGTGCTGAGTTCTGTTTTTTCCAGGCCTTTATAGAAAGAAATGCTTTTGAGGCCGAAACTAAGAAGAATGTTCAGTAGTGCCGCAACCTGAATTTTCTCCTGGTCTTTCTGATTTAAAGGATTACCGCAGATCAGCATGCTTTTTTCTGATTCGGCAAAGACTATAGGGCTTTCCTGGGAAAGCATTTCTTGAAAGGCCTGATGAAGTCTTTCGATCGCGCTGATGATCGTGGCGCTGGTGGGAGGATAGAGCCGCACATTCTTTATGGCGGTATTCATAATAACCAGCGCATAAAGAGCTGTTTGCCTTATATCTGTATCTGCCATTACCTTCTCTCCATAAGGGTTGAAGAGTTTCTTTTATTTGCCAAGGCCATTACGTTGCTATCATCGTTGTCTTTTTGTTATTCCGCACTGCCAATATTTCATCAGATGAATCTGTGCTATGTTATATATAATACGAGAAGTACGATTGCGTGTCAAGAGAAATCGCCAGCAAGGTATGATGGTTATGGATGAATTGCATGGTGTCATTGTTAACAGTTGAAACATGTTTCAAACTGCACTTTCCGCCGCGCAGTTATTTCGTTCCAGACGCTTCGCGGGATCCTGGCGGTAGTATTCTTTCAATACTCGATAAAGATCGGGAGCGTGTTTGATCATTAAATGGGGTTGATCGAAGAATTGTTCGGTTGCCACGGCGAAGAATTCAGCCTCATTCGTTGCGCCGTAGGCATTAAGGAAAGATTTTTTGCCGTGTTCGGCGTCCTGCCTGAGCCGGAGATATTCACGGGAACATGTCTGCACCCAGTCACGGTATTCAGCCCGATTCCGCAGAGGGGGTGTGCCGTCAGCGGCACCGTCAAGCATATCCAGTTTATGGGCAAATTCATGATAGACAACATTATGACCGGACTCAGGATGGCGGCCGCCGTGCAGGGCCGCATCCCAAATGATAATTATTGGCCCCTGGTGAAAAGCTTGCCCGATAATGGGGTGAGCATCTTCTATGGGCGCAAGCGTCGTTTCAAAAAAACCTGGTTTCCGCTGGGGTGGAACCACTGTAGAAGGATAGATGATGATCGATTCAACATTCTGATAGTAGTTGTGGGGCAAGTTCAGAAGCAGGAGGCACGCCTGAGCGGAGATAGTGACGCGGATTTCATCGGTAAGTGTAAGCCCGCCGCAGCCCTCCCAGTCCTTTTCGGCGATAAAGATCTGGATCAGCGCGCGCAGATGAGCACGCTCAGCATCTTCCAGCATGCAGTAATGGGCAATGTTGCGTTGAATGATTTCTTCCCATTCGGGAGGAAATGGAACTGCCGTGAGTTTTTTACGGCGGCGATTGGCGAACCATTGAAACATAGCGAATTCCTTTTATTTAATGTAGCATAAAAAGGCAAAATAAAAAAACGGAGATTTCAAAAGACTCTTGACATTATTCCAGTTTCCATACACAAAGAATATATTCATTAGGGGGGGGAGCTTGTACGGGATACTTACTGGTGCGGTCATTGTGGCGCATCTTCTATTCATCGCTTTTGTTGCCGCTGGCGGTTTGCTTGTTTGGCGCTGGCCTCGTCTGGCCTGGGTGCATATACCGGCAGTAGTCTGGGGGGTAGTGGTAGAGCTGACTGGTCGGATTTGTCCGCTGACGCCGCTGGAAAATTATTTGCGCCGCCTTGCAGGGAACAGCTCATACAGCGGAGGCTTCATCGAACAATATCTCATCCCGGTAATCTATCCCGCAAACCTTACTGTCAGTACGCAATATTTTCTTGGCGGGCTGGTCATCGCTGTAAACTTAGTCATCTACATTATCATTATTAGAAAAAAGCACGATCGGCGTCAGTCCGAAAGCGAAGCTCGGCGAATAACCTGAAGATCATAGTATGAATTCAAAAAGAAATCACAGGTATGAACCCCAAAGCAAGCTTTGGAAACATTTCGCAGCAAGCTGCGTGGTATTATACCCTCCGCTTCGCGGGATTGTTCAACTTACCAATTCCGCTACGCTACGCTTTCGGAATTGGAGTTTCACCAATAAATTATTCATTTTTCTGCTGCCGGCAGTTCTGCTTGTAGTCGGCCTTACGGCCTGTTCGCCCACAGTCAGGTTGCCCAGGCTTGCCGCTGATGCTGTTGTTGTGGCTTTCGGTGACAGTATTACTTTCGGAACCGGCGCCAGTACGCAGGAGAGTTATCCGGCGGTATTGGAGAAGTTGATCGGGCGGCGGGTTGTTAATGCCGGAGTGCCGGGAGAAGTGACGGCCAATGGCTTATCACGCCTGCCGGAGATTCTGGAGCGGGAAAAACCGGCTCTGTTGATTATTTGTCATGGCGGCAACGATCTGCTCCGGCGTCTGAACGAGCAGCAAACCGTTGACAATCTCCGGAAAATGATCCGGTTGGCTAAGCAAAGAGGAGTGCCCGTTGTTATGATTGCGGTGCCATCTCCGGGAATATTCGTTTCACCAGCGCCTTTTTATCGCGACATAGCTAAAGAACTAAACATTCCTCTGGAAGAGGAAAGATTGTCCTTGGTGCTGGCCGATGGTTCACTCAAATCGGATTATATCCATCCCAATGCCGCAGGATACCGACGCCTCGCGGAGTCTCTTGCCGCACTTTTGAAAAAGAGCGGAGCGATCGATTAGTTTGCCTCACAAATATTTTATTCCAGTTGTGTTTCAAGAAAAGTATCAAGGCGGGAGTTTGTTTGCTCCCGCCCTGAAGTAAAGATACTTTGTCGTGAAACTCCAATTCTAATGAAACTCAGATGTTACAAACACAGTGCAGTAACATCTGTAAGTTGAATTATCCCGCGTGCGAAGCAAAGCGGGGCAATATTAATCCCGCGATTTGAAATCCCCTGGTTCCGATCGCTGGAAGAAAGCGCTGTCATCCGCGGGAGGTCGCGTTGTTTTAGGGAGCCTCCGGCTCCTGCCGGAGGGGGCTCCACTGAAACCCAAACTTCAGAAACAAAGTGCGCTGAAACTTGCAAGTCGAATTATCCCGCGAAGCGGAGGGTTTTCGAAGCCCGCTTCGATTCGTACCCGTTATTCTAACAGGAAGGATGCCTCGGGAATTTCCATAACGGAATTATCGCCTTCCTTGATGACCCGCAGGATGTTTCCCACTGTGGGAAGAAGGTTATGGGCGAAGAACTTCGCTGAAGCCACTTTACCGGCATAGTACGGGTATTCGAAATGTTCTTTGCCCAGCTTGTCAATTTTCTTCTGGGCAATGATGGCATGCTCAAGCAGAAGCTTGGCGCCGTAAATGTAACCTGTGGCATTGAGGATTCGAGTGGCAAAGAAACCGATCATGCTGAACTTTCCCTGGCCCAGGTATCCGGCCATTGTAGTCTGGATTTCCTTGTATTGATTCAATGCCTCAGCCAGCAGAGCGATTTGCGCGCTGAGAATTTTATGGTCTTTGTTTTCGGCAACAAATTTTTCCAGTTCGGCAAACCACAAAGCAAAAACCTGCCCTCCGGCCATCATCCATTTGCGGCCAATGAGGTCCAGAGATTGGATATAGTTGGTTCCTTCCCAGATGGGATAGATCCGGCAATCCCGAAGTTGCTGTGCGATGGGATAATCTTCGGAAAATCCGTAGCCGCCGTAGCATTGCATGGCCTCAGAAATGCTGAGAAACGCCATGTCCGAACACCAGGCCTTGATGATAGGCGTGTTGACCTCCACAAAGGCTTTGGCGCGTTTTCGTTCGTTTTCGTCGGCCGTGTTTTCCGCGATGTCCATCGCGTAGTAGGACATGGAAATCATTGCCCTGCTGGCCTCGGTGATGGACTTCTGATACATCAGCATGCGACGCACATCTTCGTGATGAATTATGGACACTCTTGTAGCTTTGGGAGTGGTGATCGGACGTCCCTGAATGCGCCCGCTGGCGTACATAGCCGCATTGTTGTAAGAAACCGTGGCTGCTGCATTAGCCGCAAGTCCGGTGACGGCGCGTTCTTCATTCATCATCTGGAACATCTGAGCCATACCCTGGCCTTTTCCTTCAACAGGGGGAGCGCCCAGGAGGTAACCACGGCACTTGTTTTCTTCTCCGAAATTGACGATGCTGGTGGCCGAACCCCGGATGCCCAGCTTGTGTTCGATGCCGCCGCAGCTGACATCGTTGAATTCACCGACTTCTCCGGCTTCGGTAGGCCAGTACTTCGGTACAACAAACAGGGATATTCCTTTGGTGCCTGGTACGCCGCCTTCGATGCGGGCCAGGGTCAGGTGGATGATGTTTTCGGTAATGTCCTGATCGCCGCCGGTGATAAAGCATTTGGTGCCGACAATTTTGTAAATGCCCGGTTCATCGGTGGGAAAGGCCTTGGTGATGATATCACCCACGTCCGAACCGCTGTTGGGCTCGGTCAGGTCCATGGTACCAGCCCACTTACCACTGAACATTTTGGGCAGAAAAATATTCTTGACCTTATCGTTGCCAAAATCGCGGATCAGGCCTGATGAACCGGTCGTTGCCATGGCATAAGGACCCAGCGCGGCATTGGCGGCGGCAAGAAAATCATTGGTTGCTCCCATCACGCAAAGAGGCATGGAGCTGGGGTCGCTGTGATCGGCGTTGCTCGAACCCAGGCCGTTTTCCTGGACAGTCCAATAAGCTTTTTTAAAGGATTCGGGGACGGTGACTTTGCCGTTTTTGTAAACAGCGTGAAGAGTATCGCCATCGTCGTTGGTGGGCGCTACAGCTTCTTTGGCGATTTTCATCGCGTTTTCCAGGATGGAATCAATGTCGCCGACAGTATAGCCTCCTTTGAAGCGTCCGGCCTCAAAGACCTTGGACATGTCGAGCCATTCTTTTAAAATAAACTTTTGGTCGCGGGTGGAATACAAAAAATTTGATGCCATATCTTTGGTTCTCCTTTACTTAGTGGGATAGTAACTTTTGAGCGAAGGTATTGTAAGTAAAAAATGACCGTAAGTCAATATATTATTAATATGAAAGATGTTGCTAAGATAAGCGCTCTCTGATATTTTATACCCATGCAAACTCAATTTAGTCTAGATGATCTCTTGCTCGTTATCGTGGTTATTTCTTCCATGATTGTCGCCATTATTTTTCCTGATTTCGGTTCTTTATTTCAGGTTCTGCCTGTATATTGCCTGATGGCTAATTTTTTTCTCAGCTACCTTTCGATTGAACTTGGCGATGTCTGGGATGCCCTTCGCGGCCATAGCGGGCAAATTCTTGCGTTTACGGTGATGAAGCTCGCCATTTTGCCCATTATTATCTATTTTGTTTTTTATTATATTGCTCCGGCTTACGCGCTTTCCGCCTTGCTGCTGACCGGCGTTTCCACCGGGGTGGTTGCCCCGCTGATATCGAATATGGTAAAAGGCAACAGCTCTCTAGTGCTCGTTGTTGTGGTCATCACATCGGCGCTGGCGCCGTTTACATTGCCGGCTCTTATTAAGATTATTGCCGCGAAGGAGATGGCAATTTCTTTTTTCTCCATGCTTCGCATGCTGGCACTGGTGATTTTTGTTCCCATCATCGCCGTTGAAGTTTTGAGACGCCTGACGCCAAAGCTAATCGCGCCTATAATGAAAACACAGTTTCCCCTTTCACTGTTGTTTTTTGCTTTGATCAATCTGGGAGTATTTTACCGTTATGCGCCATTTTTCAAAAAAGAACCCAGTGTGATTATTCATGCGATTGTTGTGGCTTTTGGGCTTGCGGCCATCTATTGTATTGTTGGAATCTTCTTCTTCCGGAAAAGTACGCTACAGAATCAATTGGCCGGCGCGGTCATGCTGGGAAACCTGAATAATGTGCTGGTGATTGTTTTCTCCTCAGAGTTTTTCGGGCCGGTCGAGCCGATGGTCGCTGCCATGTATATGATTCCCTTTTTTGTCATAGTGATTCCTCTCCGCTACTACCACCATCGAAAAACAACATCATTATTTCCCTCTTTTTAAAAGGGGGACTAAGGGGGATTTTATCATGTCGAACCATAGGGAGACATCTTTCCTCTGTCATTCCCGTGCAGATGGGCTTGTGCCCTTCAGGTTATCAGGTTACGAGGGCCGGAATCCAGATCTCCTTCGTCATACCGGCGAAGGCCGGTATCCAGAATAAAGCAACAATGATGTGGCAGTTGAAAGGGCATCCAAACGCTCAGAATCCCCTGCGGGTATATTCGCTTATTGTATGCCTCTTCATCTGCCGTTTCTTTTTAATTGAAATAAAATAATATTCTCAGTATATTACCTCAGCCGTCTTGAATTTTATACAATCTTTACTAATTAAGGTGCAGCTTCTAATATTCGAAAGGCCTAAATGAACTTAAGCGTACTCACTCCCAGAAAAGCATTAAACAAGGCGTTTCTGAAAGTAAAGCCCCACCGAAACGATATTGAATGTTTCAAAGTCAATCTTATAAAATTGCTGGACCGGATTAATGAAGATGAATCGGAAGAGTTCCATAAAAATATCATTTCCGGTTTTCTGAAAGATACCTATTACAAAGACAATCACTTCATCAATACAAAAGGGCGCAACGATCTTGTCATTCACAACGGCAAAGACGCAAAAAGTCCGGTGGGCGTGATTATTGAGGCCAAAAAACCGGCCAATAAATCAGAGATGCTGCGCACTGATAATATCAACGCCAAGGCTTTTCAGGAGTTGATCTTGTATTACCTGCGCGAGCGGATTACCCTGAAGAATCTGGAAATAAAATACCTGATTGTCACAAATATTCATGAATGGTTTATCTTTGATGCCCAGATATTCGAAAGGCTTTTTGCTCATAATAAAACCTTAGTCAGACAATTTACCGATTTTGAAGAGAAACGCCTGTCCGGCGCTCACACCGATTTCTTTTATAAAGAGATTGCCGAGCCTTTTATTAATGGCATTGAGGCGGAAATAACCTTTACCCATTTCGATATGCGCGATTATGATAAGCCACTGCGCAATGAGGATAAAGAGGACGACAACAAACTGATTGCCCTCTATAAATTACTTTCACCGGAGCATTTATTAAAACTTCCTTTTGCCAACGATAGCAATAGTCTTGATAAAAGTTTTTATACTGAACTTTTGCATATCATCGGACTTGCAGAAACAAAAGAAGGCGGTAAAAAACTGATTGGGCGTAAAGAGGAAGGCGCGCGTAATTCAGGTTCGCTCATGGAAAACGCGATTATTCAACTGGAGAGCCTGGATAAAATTGCCCGTCTGGAAAACGCCCACCGTTTTGGCGCGACGATTAAGGAGCGCCTTTTCAACCTGGCTTTGGAGCTTTCCATTACTTGGATTAACCGCATCCTTTTTTTGAAACTGCTGGAGGCCCAATTAATAAAATACAACAAGGGCGACAGATCATTTTCATTTCTCAATCTGGAAAAAGTACAAAATTATGATGATCTGAACAGTCTATTTTTTAGCGTATTAGCTCGCAAAACGGAAGAACGTGACGGCGAAATTAAAAAGTTGTTTGCCAGAGTTCCGTATCTTAATAGTTCACTATTCGAACCAACTGAAATTGAACATACTTGTTTATTTATAAGTCAACTCGGCAATAAAAAATTGCCGGTTCTAGGCGCCACTGTCTTGAAAGACAAAACGGGCAAGAAAAGAACTGGTGAAATGGACGCGCTGGAATACCTGTTTGAATTTCTTAATGCGTATGATTTCGCCAGTGAAGGCGCGGAAGAAATACAAGAAGACAATAAAACGCTGATCAATGCTTCGGTTCTGGGATTGATTTTTGAGAAAATCAACGGCTACAAAGACGGCTCATTTTTTACCCCCGGCTTTATCACCATGTATATGTGCCGCGAAACGATCAGCCGCGCGGTTGTCCAGAAGTTCAACGAAGTTAAAAGATGGGATTGTCAGGATATTAAACAACTCTACGATAAGATTGAAGATAAGCAGGAAGCCAATTCCATCATCAATAGCCTGAAAATATGCGACCCTGCCGTTGGTTCCGGGCACTTTTTAGTTTCAGCTTTAAATGAAATCATTGCCATAAAAAATGACTTGAAAATTTTATCGGACAGAGAAGGGAAGCGTTTAAAAGAATACTCCGTGGAAGTAGTCAGCGACGAGCTTATTGTCACTGACGAAGATGGGAAAATATTTGAATACAACCAGCAGAATAAAGAAAGCCGGCGCATTCAGGAAGCACTGTTTCATGAAAAGCAAACCATTATTGAAAACTGCCTGTTTGGCGTGGATATCAACCCCAATTCCGTAAAGATTTGCCGTCTGCGTCTGTGGATTGAATTGCTCAAAAACTCTTATTACAAAGCCCCCGCTTTTGCCGAACTGGAAACTCTGCCCAATATTGATATTAACATCAAATGTGGCAACTCGCTTATCAGCCGCTATCAGCTCGATGCCGATATTAAAGAAGCTTTGCGGCACAGCAAATGGAGTATTGACAGCTACCGTCTGGCGGTCATGGCCTATCGCAACGCCCAGAACAAGAACGAAAAGCGGGCAATGGAAAAGCTCATTGATGAGATTAAAAGCGACTTTGAGATTGAAGTCGCGGCTAACGACAAGCGCGCCATCCGGCTGAAAAAAAGAAAAGACGAATTGAAAACGCATGCTACGCAGACACACATATTTGAACTCACAAAAACCGAAAAAGCGGACTGGGAAAAGAAGCTGAAAAAGCTAACGGCGGAAATCACAAAATTGGAAGCCGTACTGGAAGAAATAAAGAATAACAAGATTTACGAAAACGCCTTTGAATGGCGCTTTGAATTTCCCGAAGTGCTCAACGATGAAGGCGCTTTTGTCGGCTTCGATGTTGTGATTGGCAATCCGCCGTATATTGTTATCAAAGGGGGTAGATATACTGGTTATGAATTAAACCAAAATGTTATAGAGTTTCTGAAGAAGAATTATGTAACTGGTGAACAACAAATTAATACTTATACTTTATTTTTTGAGTTATCAAATATAATTGTAAACTCAAAAAACAGCTATTGTTCTCTAATTATTCCAAATACATTTTTAGCGAATGAGTATTCATTAAAATTGCGAAAATATTTATTAGATAACTTTTCAATTCAAGAAATTTATAATGCTGGTTTAGTTTTTGAAGATGCTAACGTTGAGACAGCTATTGTTATATATAGTAAAGGAGAAAAAACTACTAATACTAACATTAGATTTAAGAACAAATCGTATCCAGTAAATTTAATAGAATTAGCAAATTATACAAAAGACAAAAAATTTCTAATTTCATTAAATAAAGAAAAATCATCAATAATTGCAAAATTAAATGTTTTACCTAAGTTAAGCAATTATGCAAAAATTTGGAGAGGACTTACAACAGGTAATGACAAAAATTATCTATCTACTTCAAAACTTGACAGCAGATATAAACCCCTAATTATTGGTTCTGATATTGAAAAATATGTTACTCCAGTAAATTCAAAATTTGTTTTATATATACCAGAGGAATTAGACAGAGCAAGAGATGAAAGAATATTTCTATTGCCAGAAAAGTTGATTTCAAAATTTGTAGGAGTTAGGCTGACTTTTACAATTGATTTTAACCAAAATTATGTTTTGAATTCTTGTTGTGTAACCGAATTGATAGATAATAATTATTCAATTAAGGCACTTCTTGGTTTGCTTAATTCTTCTCTATTAAATTTCTATTTTAAAAATGTTTTTACAGATTACAGAGAAACTTTTCCAATAATGAAATCTGGTAATATTGAAGATTTACCAATAGTTGAATTATCTTCATCAGCACAAAACAAGATAGAAAATCTTGTTGACAAATTTCTTAAACTTAAGCAAACAAATCCCAATGCCGACACCAACGTATTCGAAAAAGAAATCGACCAATTAGTTTATCAGCTCTACGGCTTGACTAAAGAAGAAATTAGAATCGTGGAGCAGAGTTTGTAATTACTAGTCATCCCGCGGAAGTTAGATCGATAAGCTTGCCACGTTCACTATCGTGAACGACAACGAGTATTTAATTGGGAAGGTGTTAGATGTCAAGAATGATGCCTGCTGTATTTGTGGGGCATGGCAACCCGATGAATGCCATATCGCAAAATTCCTACACCAATGGCTGGTCGAAAGTAGGCAAAGCGATGCCACGTCCCAAAGCCATCCTTTCAGTTTCCGCCCACTGGTATTTACCTGCCACATCGGTTACGGCCAATTTTGCCCCGGAAACTATTCACGATTTTGGGGGCTTTCCGCAAGAACTCTACAAGGTCGAATATAACGCGCCGGGATCTCCTGCGCTTGCTCGCCAGGTAAAGAATTTACTTGCGCCTGTTGCGGTTAAACTGGACAAAAGCTGGGGACTGGATCACGGGACATGGTCTGTTCTCAAGCATGTTTTCCCCAATGCGGATATTCCCGTCGTGCAACTAAGTATTAATGAAGTTAAGCCGCCACAATTCCACTATGATCTTGGTAAAAAACTTGCGCCGCTTCGAGAAGAGGGGATTTTAATTTTAGGCAGCGGTAATCTTGTTCATAATTTGCGCACGTATGCCTGGGGGCGCGATGGAGTTGATCCTTATGATTGGGCAACGCGATTCGAAACGCAGGCGCGGGAGTTTTTGCGCTCTGGTGATGATGCCCGTCTTGTCGAATACGAAAAATTAGGACACGACGCGATGCTGTCCATCCCGACGCCTGATCACTATCTGCCGCTGCTTTATGTAATTGCCACTCGCGGAGAAGGTGAAAAGATTAGTTTCCCAGTGCAAGGGATCGATGGAGGATCTGTTTCTATGCTGGCTTGCCAGATCGGCTGATGCTTAAATCATTCTTGGAGAAAGGGAACAAAGCTATGCAGTTTACATTCGCCCATAATAATTTCAATGTACTTAATCTGGAAAAAAGTCTGGCCTTTTACAAGGAGGCGCTACAACTGACGGAAGTGCGCAGATATTCACCTCCGGACGGCAGTTTCATCATCGTTTTCTTAAGTGACGGCCAGATGCCGCATCAGTTGGAGTTAACCTGGCTCAAAGACAGGAAAGACCCATACAATCTGGGCGATAATGAATTTCATCTGGCTTTCAAGGTGGATGATTTTGCCGCCGCCCACGCCCTGCATGAAAAAATGGGTTGTATCTGCTTCGAAAATAAAGCCATGGGAATATACTTCATCAATGATCCTGATGATTATTGGTTAGAGATTATTCCCCAGAAGCGATGAAAAGAAATAACTTTATGCAAGAGGAACTCATCTATACTTGTCGATTAAACAAAACTAAATAAAGGGGAATATCTTATGATTAAAAAAAGCCCGGCAATATTAAAGATTGCTTTAATAACATTTCTTTTATTTTTTATTACGCCGCCTGCCGTAATTCAAGCGCAGGGGAAATCACTTAATTACAAAAATCAAAATCATTCAGCATATTGGCCAATAGCTCCTCTCGATGAAAAAGAGGGACAAACAAGTATTTATCTGGAAGAACCTTTATATAAGCGATCAAAGAAAATTTGGCACGATCTCCCCTATACAGATACAGATGTAAAGTTGAAAGCCTTAAAAGGATTTCTCTGGATGATAAAATTCATGAGCAACGAAAATAATTTGAAGGATAACGAAAATAATTATTTAACCATGCTCAGCACCACGTTTTGTTCCGCCCGTGATCCTTATCTCCGAAGAATGGCTCTGGAAGAAGCAAAGAATGTCGCTTCCAGACTCATGGCGAATAATTTCATCAGCCGTTATGAAAAAGAAGATGATTTTGATTCTTTGGTGGAATATCTGACTTTGTTTAACCATTTAGGATTAACAATCCCGGAGTTAAAAGAAGCAACCTTTAAAATCCTCGAAAAAGAAAAACAAAACATTATCGAGCGTGTTAAGCGGGAAAAGCAGACTGAACTGGATGGGGACGAATTATACGATACGATGCTTCTAACCTACTATATCACAAATCTGAAAAATAATTTTCCTCACATTGATTCTCTTAATGACTTGCCTGATTTACGGGACTTTTTCGAGATACTTGGCAAGTACAAGTATCATCTGGAGGATGAAAAAAATCCCGATTTTTCTAAATTATCCCCTGACGATATCACCAGCATAACTGATGACCTCTACAACATCACCCATGTTATTTTTGTAATCTGTGATTATAATTCGTACAAAGTTCCCCGGATTTATTTTCAGCGGGAAATTAATTACATGCTCAAGTTCAATAGTCTGGTTTGTTCAAAATATCACTATGATCCGGATTTACTTTCGGAAATCGTTTATGTTCTGAGCTTGATGGATTATCCTAAAAAATATGATTTGATCAAAACAGGCTGGATAAAAATTCTTGATTCGCAGAAAGAAGATGGAGGCTGGGAAGCATACGGCATTGACGAAAGCGGGTCTGCCACGGATAAAAATTATGATATATTTCACGCGACCTGGGTTGCCGTAGATATGATAATTGAACCGTTCATTTTAGGCACAGCACCTTTTTATAAACCTTTAGTTAAATCGCTGGAAAATTATGCAAACTCGTATAAAGTTAAGCCGGACGTAAAACAAAGCGATAACGTTGAAAGCCGTCGACTGCAGAAGAAAGGTAATTAAGAGCCATGATCAACTTCAAAATATTTTCCGACTATATCTGACCCTTCTGTTATATCGGCAAGGGCATTGTCGACCAATTGAAAAAAGAATACGCTATTGATGATACATGGGTGAGTTACGAGCTCCATCCGGAAACGCCGCCCGCGGGGATGTTGCTCTCCGAGAGATTCAAGGGCTATGACCTCTCCGGATTTTACGACCAATTACGTATGCGGGGCAAAGAAGTTGGTATCGTTTTTGGCAACCATACACTCCTTTCCAATTCCAAATTGGCGCTTCAGGCCAGTGAATGCGCCCGTGATCTGGGCAAGTATGGTGATTTCCATGAAAACATCTTTTCCGCTTATTTTACCGAAGGTTTGGATATCGGCAATTTGGAGGTAATCGCCGCTGTAGCCGGGGAAAGTGGCCTTGATAAAGCCCAGATGCTCAGTGCTGTTAAAGATGGCCGCTACGTGCCGCGATTGATTAGTGCCAGAAAAGAAGGGCAGCAGATTAATCTAACCGGTGTGCCCACCTTTATCATCGAGGGAAAACATAAACTCGTAGGGGCTCAACCATTGGAAGTATTTCGTGATCTTCTCAATAAAGTTAAAAGAGAAAAATCATAAAACAATAAAATTGTTTTCCAGCAAACGGGGCATAAATCCGTGTAATATAAAAAAAGAAGTTTTTATCAAACAAAAATGTGAAATTATCAGATAAAAAATCAAACTTTTTTATTGAAATATTGGTCTATACTATGCTATCTGAATCCGAACACAATAAAAATTGTGTCATTAATAAATCACTAGCCGCCGTAAGGCGAATAAAATCGGAGGTCAAATAAATGAAACGTATATTTTTTTCGGTTGTTTTAATGGTTTTAATTTTCACTTCGGCGAGCGCGTTTGCTGATCCCGCCTATAATTGGACGGGTTTCTATCTGGGCTTGCAGGGAAGTTATGATGTCGGCAGCTCAGATTGGGATTTTCCGAACGCCGGCACTCATACTGACCATGTCCTCAAGGGTGGAATGGGCGGTCTTCTTGTAGGCTATAATTATCAAACACCGGTTAATGTTGTTGTAGGCATTGAAACAGATATCAACTACGGTAAAATCACGGGTTCATCAAATTGCCCCGGCCTAGGTTTTTCTTGCAATAGTGAGGTTAATTGGGCCGGTTCAACGCGTGCCCGCGTAGGTTATGCTATTAACCGCTTTCTTCCCTATATTGCAGTTGGCGTGGCTTACATCCGCGCAGATCTACGTGGAGATATTATAGCAACGGGAACAGAGTTTACGAGTACTAGAAATAATTATATTGGCTGGACCCCTAGTATCGGGCTTGAATTTGCCATCACGAATAATCTGCTCGCCCGCGCGGAATATGCGTATTACTATTTTGGCAAAAATTCAGTCGTACTCTCGCCACCAGACGGTGAGACCGTGGACAGTAAGATTGCCTTCCAGGGCTTTAAGTTCGGTTTGAGCTGGAAATTTTAGCAGTAATAATAGGGAGGTGTTTCACCTCACTTATTATTAATCCAGATTCATTTGGATTAATTTTTGTCTTCCAACAAACGGGGCGTAAATCCGTGCAGTTTCCATATCTATTGTGGCTGAACATCCCTGATCAAAAGCCCTGTCGCAGATACTCGTATCTCAAAGCTGGCAGGTTTGTCTGAATTGATGAACGTAGCAGATCCATACTCAGCATCCAGCAGTCGTCTCAGGAAAAAGTAGCGCTTCCGCAGATTAAACATGTTTAGTGGTTTGTCCTGCGCAAGGAGAAATACGGTGCGGGGACTCACCAGTTCATCTTTAACATCTATATAACGGCCGGTAACACGGTCCAACTCATAAGCCGTATGCAATCCCAGGATGTTGACAAAAGGCTTCCATTTGAGAATGTGAGCATCAACATAAAGCTCATCCCCGGCCAATTTGTAGGATGCTTGCCCGCCATCGGGAAATATAAAATGGGCCATGAACGATTTTGCGGCCAGAGGTTCGATCCGGACTGTCGCCGCCGTTTCTTCATAGGTGAGCGCTTTGTAGCCAACTGTAGCTATCGTGATCGTTCCAAATAAAGCGGCAAGCGTTAAGAAAAGCGCTGCCAGTAAAATGCGCAATGCAGATTTGAGAAGTTTCTTCCGGCGCAGTGCGCCAATCGTGGCAATAAAAAAAATAAGGCTTAAAACACCGCAAACAATAATTAAGACTATAAGGGAATTAAGCATGGTAATCCTTTCCATATATTATTGGTGAAACTCCAATTCCGAAAGCGCAGCGCAACGGAATTGGTAAGTTGAACAATCCCGCAAAGCGGAGGGTATAATACCCAGCAGCTTGCTGCGGGGTGCATACCCGTGGTTATTTTCGAGAAAGAATCGACATCGGACTTTATTGGCTCACCTGCTTGTTACAGTATATCATAAAATTATGAAAGATGAAATGTGACATATTGTATTCATATAGATATGACAGCGCCACATCTTCTAATGTTCATTTTCCGGGGGAGTATAGATATTTTCAAAAATATTTCTTGACAAGAGATTTGCGTTTGTTTATAGTGCTTTCAGTTAAAAGGATGGAGTTTTTCACGATGGACAGAAAACTAACTGCAAACAACAATATTTATGGTTATTGGTTTTATACCTATTTTGCATTGGTCTGCCCATCGCGGAGGAGGACTTGTTAAGGTAAAATAAACCAAAACAGCCATGGGTAGATCGAAAGAGCTCCCATGGCTTTTCTTTTTTTAAGGCCATGGCGGCAAAAGCCATGGCCTTATTTAGTTTAATGATACTCCGATTTCAAAAACGCAGTGCATTGAAATCGGTAAGTAGAATTATCCCGCCGCAGGCGGAGGGGATGATACCAAACCCTTGGGGCTGAATTTGAATTCAAAGGTGGGGTTCATACCCGTGGTTAAAAGGAGGGAAGACATGATTATTATAATGAAGAGCCAAGCTACAGACACACAAATTGAGAAGGTAATCAACTGGGTCGAATCCGTTGGTTACAAAGCGCATCCTTCACGCGGCGTCGAGAGGACAATTATTGGCGCCGTTGGTGACAATCGCGATAAAGCTGTGCTGAAATACGCAGAGTCCTTACCTGGGGTCGAGAAAACCATGCCGATTTTGAAACCGTATAAACTGGCGAGTCGCGAATCGCATGAAGGCAATACTATTGTTTCCGTGGGTTCAATTCAAATCGGCGGGCCGGAATTTGTGGTTATGGCCGGCCCTTGCGCAATTGAAAGCGAAGATCAATTGCTGGAGAGCGCCTACATTGTAAAAAAGGGCGGTGCTCAGATTTTAAGAGGCGGCGCTTTCAAACCGCGGACTTCACCATACAGCTTTCAGGGAATGGAAGAAGAAGGATTGAAGATACTGGATCAGGTCGCTCAGAAGACAAGCCTGCCGACTGTAACTGAAGTTGTCAATCCGATTGACGTTGATCTTGTCGAAGCCTATGCTGACATGCTGCAGATTGGAGCGCGAAATGTTCAGAATTTCGCGCTGCTTAAAAAAGTCGGTCAGGCACGCAAACCTGTCCTTTTGAAAAGAGGCATGATGACTACAATCGAAGAGTTGCTCATGTCCGCGGAATACATTCTTTCTTCAGGCAACCCTAATGTTATTCTCTGCGAGCGCGGAATTCGAACATTTGAAACAGCGACAAGAAACACACTGGACTTGAGCGCGGTTCCGGTACTCAAAGGCCTGACGCATCTGCCCGTTGTTGTTGATCCCAGTCACGCTGCCGGCAACTGGAGGTTTGTGATTCCACTTTCCCGTGCCGCTGTTGCTGTTGGAGCCGATGGCATTATTGTGGAAGTGCATCCGGACCCGGAAAAAGCCGTTTCCGATGGAGCGCAGTCGCTGAAGCCGGAGAAGTTTTATCAATTAATGGATGATGTGAGGGCCATTGCTGCGGCGATGAGACACTAAATTAACGGAGTGGTTATATGCGATCAATGAAAGTTAATCTTGATAAAAAATCATCATCTTCTTATGAAATCCGTATTGGTTATAAGATTCTCGACCGGATGACGTTAATTATTGCCAAAAATCACAAAGCCGGACGTTATGTCATGATTACGGATAATTCTGTGGGGAGTATTTACGCAAAACAGATGATGGACAGTTTAAAAGATGTTGGATTAAATATAAATCTGATTGAGTTTCCCGCGGGAGAGTCTTCTAAAAATATCAATACAGTCCTGGACATTGTGGGAAAATTGCTGGAATTTGGTGCTGACCGGAGTACGATGTTAATTGCTTTAGGTGGCGGAGTTGTGGGTGATATGGTTGGTTTTATCGCCTCCATTTATATGCGCGGTATTCCTTATATTCAGATACCGACTACACTGATCGGGCAGGTGGATAGCAGCATCGGCGGAAAAACAGCCATCGATCTGCCGTATGGGAAAAACCTGTTGGGCACATTTTATCAGCCGCGTGCTGTCTTTGCTGATTTGATTTTTCTGGAAACACTGCCGGAAAAAGAGTTTAACAACGGACTGGCCGAGATTATTAAATACGGCATTATTGATGATGAAAAAATGTTTAGTATGCTGGAAGAAAATATGGATGAGGTAAAAAGCAGAGATTCAGCTGTCCTGCTAAAGCTTGTGGAAAACTGTTGCCGCATTAAAAAATCAATTGTTGAAATCGATGAAAAGGAACAAGGTTTGCGGCGTATTCTTAATTTTGGACATACACTTGGGCACGCCCTCGAAGCAGCATCCAAATACACAATCTCTCATGGCGAAGGTGTTGCTTTGGGTATGATAGCGGCAGCGCACATTTCCGAAAAAATGCATTACCTCGATGTCGCGCAGCTTAAGCGTATCGAAAAAATAATCGTGAGGGCGGGATTACCGGGGAAAATACCACATGATTTTTCTGCTGATGGAATAATTTCCAGATTGGCGATGGATAAGAAAAAGAAAGACGATGTCGTTCATTTTGTTCTGTTGAAGAAGATCGGCATGCCTTTTGTCAACGGAGGCATTGATGATAAGCTGATCAGCGATGTGATTGGGGAGATGAAATAATGAAGCAGCCGAAATTGGAAAGCCTGAGACAAAACATAAAAGACAAAGACCGGGAAATTATCCGTCTGTTAAATGAACGGGCACGGATTTCTGTCAAGATTGGTGAGGTTAAAGGACAGGAAGGAATCCAAGTATATAACCCTGCTCAGGAAGCTAAAGTTAATAACTATTTGCAGGAGTTGAATTCCGGGCCGCTGCCGCCCGCGGCAGTCAAGGCGATTTTCCGGGAAATCATTTCCGCGTCACGCGATTTGCAAAAACCAACGGCCATTGCTTTTTTTGGTGCGGAAGCATCTTTTACGCATTTAGCGGCGCGTTTGCACTTTGGTGATTCCAGCCGTTATTTTCCTCAGCCAAGGATTGATCGTGTATTTGATGAAGTGGAAAAGGGTTCCATAGATTGGGGCGTTGTCCCCATAGAAAATTCTCTCGAAGGTTCCGTTAATGTAACACTGGACAGATTAATTTTGACTCCCCTGAAAATCAGAGCAGAAATTTATCTGCGCATCAGTCAGTGTTTGATTTCTTCGGCTAAAAGCATGACGAATATTAAGAAAATTTATTCTCATCCGCACGCCTTACCCCAGTGTCAGGTATGGCTCAAAACTAATCTGCCTAACTGCTTACTGCGTGAAGCGGAGAGTACGGCCGCAGCGGTGCAAATGGTGCGGGGGAAAAAGACGGAGGCGGCAATAGGCAGTTCACTTGCCGCCCAATATTACGGCCTGAACGTACTGGCAGAGGGTATTGAGGATAATCCTTCCAATATGACACGGTTTTTAGTAATCGGCAGCGGGGAAGGGCAGGCCACAGGCCTTGATAAAACTTCGTTGATCTTTGCCACACCCGATTCACCCGGTTCGCTGCATCGCGCTCTTTCGTCATTTGCCGGGCGCAAGATTAATTTATCCAAAATAGAATCTCATCCCGTGAAAGAAAGATTGTGGGAATATCTCTTTTTTGTGGATGTGACCGGCCATATAAATGATAAAGCAATAAAAAGTTGTCTTACGGAACTCAAAGAGAAAACAACTTATTTGAAAATCTTAGGATCATACCCCAAAGCGGAAGGTGGACTATGATTTGTATACCGATTACGGCAAAAACAAACAAAGAGGCGCTGCAGGAAATTCAAAAGAGTTGCCTCATTGCCGATTTCATTGAACTGAGAATGGATTTGATTGCCGACGGAGATCTGGATGATCTGATTCCGGCTATTCGGAGCACTAAGGGCTCGGTCAAGATTATTGTTACCTGCAGGAAAAAGGAGGAGGCACCTGCGGCAAATGAATTGCAGGGCACCAGATCCATAATAAAAAATAAAGAGATCGGGAAAATGGATTTGCTGAAGAAGGCAATCGCAATGAAAGCGGACTTTGTTGATATTGAGCTTACAGAGGGTCCGGCGGCAATTAGCGAGCTTCGCGATTACTGCGCAAAGCAAGGAGGGGTAACCGGAATAATCGTTTCTTATCATGATATTAAAAAAACGCCTTCGCTTGCCAGACTAAAAGAAATATTTCATCAGTCTGTGGAAAACGGTGCCGCTGTTGTCAAAATTGTCACTTTCGCTAAAAGCGCTGAAGATAATCTGAAGGTTTTGTCTATGATTCCTTACGCGCAAAAGCATCCTCAGAAAATCATCGCTATGTGCATGGGGGCCGAAGGCCGTATCAGCCGCGTAATAGCGCCATTTCTGGGTGCGTATTTGAGTTTTGCCGCGCTTGCGCCTGGCGCGCATTCAGCCCCGGGGCAGCTTACAGTGCGCCAGATGAGGCAGATTAATAATCTGATCCAAGGTAATCGCCCAAATAAGTCGGAGGCAGTACTTTCTTCGGGACAAGATTTGCAAAATTATGTTTTGCTGGGGAATCCTGTAGCACAGAGTCTATCGCCTGCGATGCACAATGCCGCGCTAAAGGAGATGGGTATCGATGGACGCTACAGTGCTTTTTGTGTTTCGAATTTAGAATCTGCTATTTGCGGCATAAGAGGGATGGATATTCGCGGCGCCAGTGTGACTATTCCCTATAAAGTTTCCATTATGGAATACCTCGACGAAATTGATGATGATGCGCTAGAAATTGGCGCGGTAAATACAATCGTCAATAACAATGGCCGTCTGATAGGCTACAATACCGATTGTCTTGGTCTGATGCTGACGCTCAGGCAGCTGATGCCGGTTAAGGATCAAACATTTGTGATCATTGGCGCAGGTGGAACGGCGCGGGCCGCAGTTTATGGAATAATAAAAGAAGGCGGGTTGCCGATAATCGTCAATCGGACGATGGACAAGGGGCAGCTTCTATCGAATAAACTCAACTGCCCGTTTTATTCTCTTTCCGACGTGGCAAAGATAAAGGCCGATTGCCTGATCAACACCACGCCTGTGGGTATGTATCCGCATACTGATCAAACGCCTGTGGAAGCTTCATTGCTGGCCGGATATAAATATGTTATAGATGTCATCTATAATCCGCTGAAAACCAGGCTGCTGCATGACGCCGAAGGGCAGGGCTGTCGTATTGTCTCCGGCTTGGATATGTTTGTGCATCAGGGGGCCGAGCAGATCAAATTATGGACGGGAAAAGAGCCATCCCGCGCGCTCATGAAAAAAGTTGTTATAAAGAGGTTAGAAAAAATTGAAGGCTGAAGCAAAATTTGAGGGAGTATCCACTACAGTATCCGTTCCCGGTTCCAAAAGCCTTACTCAGCGGGCTCTGATCGCGGCGGCGCTGGCGGAGGGCAATTCATTTGTTAACCATGCCCTTGTTGCGGAAGATACGCTGCATCTGATATCCGGCTTGCAAGCGTTGGGAGCCAGAGTTGAATCCGCCGACGAAGGCTATCAGGTTTCAGGCACGGCGGGTGTTGTAAAAAATAATGGCAAAGAAATATTCCTGGGATATAACGGCACGGCGCTGCGTTTTCTGACGGCAATGGTCTGCCTGGGACGTGGCAAATATGTTCTGACCGGTGAGAAACGTCTGTGCGAAAGACCTGTGGGAGCATTAGTCGGCGCGCTCCAGGATATGGGTGTTGATATTTCCTGCCGTAACAATTGTCCGCCGGTAGAAATAATGGCGAATGGTCTTAACGGAGGGAAGATAACTTTAAAGGACATTGAAAGCTCTCAGTATGTTTCGGCGCTGCTTCTTTGTGCTCCTTACACATCAAAAGGAATTGAGCTGACGCTGCAGGGTAATATCGTTTCCGCTCCTTATATCGATCTGACAATCTCTGTGATGAAGGACTTCGGTGCTAATATTTACGAGACTGGAAGTAATCAGTATAGTGTCAATGCAGGCAATCTTTATCACGGACGCGAATATCATGTGGAAGGTGATCCTTCCAGCGCGTCCTACTTTTTTCTGGCCGCAGCACTTTTGAAAAAGGTAATCAGAGTCAGCGGCATCAGCAGGCAAAGTAAACAGGGCGATATTCGCCTGCTTAATATTCTGGAAGAGCTTGGCTGCAAGGTATTAGCAGGAGAGAATTGGGTGGAGGTGGCAGGTGCTGATTTAGCCGAAGGTAATTTTGCTTTCGATTTGAACGACATGCCGGACATGGTGCCCACACTGGCGATACTGGCTGCTTTCCGCAAAGGCCAGACGTTGATTACTAATGTGGCTCATTTACGGATAAAAGAAAGCAATCGGCTGGCAGCAATGGCAACCGAGCTGAACCGGATCGGTATTGAAGCCGAAGAGCTGCCGGACGGACTGATGGTTAAAGGTGGAAGACCGGTGGCAGCAAGCATTAAGACCTATAATGATCATCGTATTGCCATGAGTTTTGCTATTGCCGGTCTGCTGATACGTGGAATAGAAATCAGTGACAAAAAATGCGTGGATAAATCATTTCCAGGGTTTTGGAAGGAATTAAAGAAAATATGAAAGTCATCCTGATCGGCTACAGGACTTCAGGTAAATCCACCGCGGGTATGCTGCTTTCTTCCAGGCTGAAGATTCCTTTTACGGATACTGATTTGCTGCTGGAAGAAAATTCGGGAATGCCGATCAAGGAAATTGTGGCGCTTAAAGGCTGGGACTATTTCCGCGCTATGGAAAGAGAAACGATTCAAATCTTGAAACAAAAAGGCGCGGGTGTTATTGCTACCGGCGGCGGAGTGGTTCTGCTGGGCGAAAACGTGACCTTGTTAAAACAAATGGGGGTGATTGTCTGGCTCAATGCTCCCTTGCAGGATATCATTAACCGACTCAAAGAAGATGCGCAGTCAGAGGCAAAACGGCCGCAATTTACGGATGGTGATCTTGCCCAGGAAACGGCCGATGCCTTGAAGCGGCGAATACCTTTATATGAAAACGCGGCGGATTTTGCTGTAGCGACTGAGTGTAAGAGTGTTCTGCAAGTGACGGATGAGATTTATCAATATCTGCTGGAATCGGGGATAGTGGCTAAAATTAATAAAAAGCAAAAATTAAGTTGATAGGGAGTAATTTATGGCCGGAAATCAAATTGGCAGTGTCTTTCGCGTAACAACCTGGGGAGAGTCACATGGTGCCGCGCTGGGAGCAGTTGTGGATGGTTGTCCGGCAGGGATTGAACTTGCCGAAGCTGATATTCAAAAGGCTCTGGATCGTAGGAAGCCTTCAGCCGCTGTTTCTTCAACAACAAGGCGCGAGGCAGACAAAGTAGAAATCCTCTCCGGAGTTTTTGAAGGTAAAACGACAGGCACTCCTGTTTCCCTGCTGATCATAAATTCTGATGCCGCCTCTTTGGCCTATGACGAATTAAAAGATGTATTTCGCCCAGGTCAGGGGGATTATACGTATCTTAAGAAATATGGCATCCGCGATTGGCGCGGAGGCGGACGGGCATCAGGCAGGGAAACCGCCGCTCGTGTTGCTGCCGGAGCCATTGCCGAAAAGGTAATTGCCGCCGCGGGCATGGAGGTTATTGCCTATACACAGGCAATAGGCGCAATTGAAATTAACCGCGCCAAAATGCCGCAGGCTAAAGATTTGCGCTCTTGCGTGCGCGAAAACATCTTTTTTTGTCCCGATTCAGTGGCTGCTGCAGCTATGGAGAAGAAACTGGCAGCGGTGAGAAAAGAGGGGGATTCGCTTGGTGGGGTCGTCGAAGTTGTCGTGCGCGGTTGCCCTGCCGGCTTAGGCGAGCCTGTTTTTGATAAAATGGATGCGGATCTGGCCAAAGCTTTAATGAGTATTGGGTCGGTAAAGGCAGTTGAAATTGGAGAAGGCTTTGCAGCCTCCACGATGAAAGGATCTCAGGCTAATGATCAAATGTCGCCTGGCGGCTTTATGACAAATCATGCCGGAGGCATATTGGCGGGAATTACAACAGGCCAGGACATTGTTATGAGAGTTTATTGCAAACCGATTCCCTCAATCGCGAAATCGCAGCAGACGGTAGATGTAAGCGGAGTGCAGCGATCAATTCAAATTAAAGGCCGGCACGACAATTGTGTGCTGCCGCGAATAGTGCCGGTATGCGAAGCGATGGTTAATATTGTTATAGCAGATCACCTACTCAGACAAAAGGCGATTAGCAGATGAAAGATATCAGTGTCGGTATCATTGGTGGCACAGGAGGTATGGGGCGCTGGTTTGCTGACCTGTTAAAAAAGGAAGGCCATACAGTCCATGTCAGCGGCCGCAAAACTAAACTATGCAGTGATGAACTGGCCAAAATATGCAATGTGATCGTTGTAGCGGTGCCGATTTCTGCTACTGCTGAAGTTATCAAACAGGTTGGACCACTATTGAATAAAAATCAACTTTTGATGGATTTAACATCTCTAAAGAAAGAACCTCTCGAGATGATGCTGGCCAGTTCCGCAGCCGAAGTTATTGGTTGCCATCCGCTCTTTGGGCCGGCAATAAAAGAATCAGAAGGCCAAAATGTTGTTTTGTGTCCGGGGCGGGGGATCAACTGGTATCCATGGCTCAAAGGATTATTTGATAAAAAAGGGTTTAATGTTTTGGAAAGAACAGCCGTCTGGCATGATGAAATGATGTCTATTGTTCAGGTACTAAATCATCTCAATACAATTTCTCTGGGCTTGGCGCTTGTGGAATCCGGTCAGCCGCTTAATGAACTAATTAAATTTTCTACACCGGTTTTTCGGGCAAAGCTGGATATAGTAAAAAAACTGTTCACCGAAGGTCCCGGTCTTTATGCCGATATCATTACCGGTAATCATGAAATAGAAAAAATACTCGATACATATGAGCAAGTCATTCGGGAAATTCGTTTAGCGATTAAGTTGGAAGGATCAACTGGTCTGAAAGATAAGATGGAAAAAGCGGCAAAGAAATTATTTTAACCAGTGGATCTAAGTGGTCACACCTGATTTATTATTACTTTTTGATAATACTTTTAATTTTTTCCGCAAGTTCTTCCATGCTGAAAGGTTTCTGAATAAATCCTTTGCAGCCACGATTCATGATGTCGGTTGCTCTTCCCTCGATACTATAACCGCTCGACAGGATAACGGCCACAGAAGGATTTATTTCTTTGAGTAGATCAAATATCTGGCCGCCGCCCAGATCAGGCAAGATCATATCCAAGATGACCAGATCAATCTGGTCTTGATGTTCTTTATAGAAATCAATAGCTGCACGTCCGGTTTGAGCCTTGAATACCTTATATCCGATGGCTTTGAGCATTTCCGCGCCAACTTCCAGTACAGGTATTTCATCATCGACAATGAGAATCGCTCCCTGTCCATCCAATGTTTTCCTGGGCTCATCGGGAAATATTGTTATTGTTTTCTCTGATGCGGGAAGATAAACGTTAAAAATTGTTCCTCTGCCCAGTTCCGAATCGATATTAATATGCCCGCCATGTCCTTTGACAATTCCATATACAGACGCCAGCCCCAGCCCCGTTCCCTTATCAATTTCCTTGGTTGTAAAAAAAGGTTCGAAAACTCGATCCATAGTCTTTTTATCCATGCCGATTCCCGTATCTTCCACGGTTATTAATATATATTTACCGGTTTTTACTTCATATGCAGTGCTTACGATTTCATCCGATAAAACATTTCTGGTCGTGAGCGTCAGATCACCACCATCGTTCATTGCGTCAGCCGCGTTGATATACAGGTTCATTAAAACCTGCTCCATCTGATATATGTCTGCTTCGATAGAATATAAATCCGGCGCAAGATTATAGTGGATGCTGATTTCTTTTCTTGTTTGCCGCAATGTTTCCGCGCTTTCGATGATAATGTCATTCATGTTGATAGGCTTTACTTCATATTTCCCTTTGCGCGCATAACCGAGCAACTGTTTGGTCAATTTGGAACCGCGCTGAGCCTGTTTTTCTATATTGATGAAATGTTTGTAATGCGGATGCGAAGATTGTGTTGAGTAAAGCAGCAGAGAAACAGTTCCCTGGATCACCATTAACAGGTTGTTAAAATCATGGGCAATGCCTCCCGCCAGAGTTCCGATAGCTTCCAGTCTTTGCACTTGCTGAAGGTACGCTTCCAGCCGCTTTGACTCTGAAATATCGCGGTGAATAACGAGCATTCCTGCCGGGTTGTTGTTATGATCATTATAGCGTGACGCGCTGAGACTCACATCGATTATACGTCCATCCCTGGTTGCGCGTTTGGTTTCAAAACCCTGGCAGGGAGTTCCATTTTCCACGATTTCTTTGATGATTGCCATTGTAACTTCCCGTTCGGATTCGGGCATAAATGGAATTTTTCTTCCGGTGACTTCTTTGGCGCTCCAACCGAAGATATTAGTGAACATGGGGTTGCAATAGGTGACATTACCTTCCAGATCATAAATTACAATGGCGTCAGCTGAAGAATTCATCAGGGAGCGGTATACCTCCTGAGCTCTTTTAGATTCCTCGTAAAGATTTCTGAAGCTCTCTTCGCTTTTTTTCAGCGCTACTTCCGCAAGTTTGCGTTGGGTTGTATCTTTGAGGCTTCCTTCATAGTAGAGTGTGTTACCGCGTTCATCATGTTCTGCGCGGGAATGATCTTCCACCCATATTTCTGTTCCATCATACTTCCGTAACCTTAGTTCATTTAAGTGAACGACTCCTTTTTCCTGAAAACGGGATTGCCATATCGCGCGGTCGGTAGGATCGATGTACAAATTTTCCGCGCTGCAAAGCATAAAGGTATCTTTGTCCGGATAGCCCATCATTTCCACCAGCATGGGATTGGCATCAAGAAAAGCTCCGTCAGGAGCAGAGCGGTACAGACCTATTGGTATTCCATGGAATAGGCTGCGGTAGTGTTCCTCACTTTTTTTTAATGCTTCCTGCGTCTGTTTCAGCTCTGCTACCCGTTGCTCCAGGCTGCTGAAAAGTTCTTTGAGTTTAAGAGACATGCGACTAAAGGACTGAGCCATGACACCAATTTCATCTTCTCTATGAATTATATTATCCTGGACTGTAACATCCCATTTACCCTCTCCAAATTTGTGGACATTCTCTGAAAGCTGCGAGAGTGGTAGGATATAACGCATCGCTGCCCTGCGTCCAAGATAATATGTTCCGCAAAAGGTCAGAAAGATAAACACGTAAGCGGCTATGGTGAAAAAAAATGAAAGGCGGGAAATATATAGCTGATAGGTATTGGTGATTATGTCCGCCTTGCGTCTCATGTCTGCAATCGGCGCTGAAAATTCATCAATATAGGTTGTGGCAGAGACCGTCATCGTAGCGCCTTTAAGAGGGACTTTAACCGGAGATACCGCGAGAAATTTTTGGCGGATGGAGCCGTTCGGTTCGCGCCAATCATAATACCCGGTGGTCTCTACTCCCGAAATACCGCTTTCAACAATTTTCCACCAGGAAGGCAATTTCTTTGCGAGAGTTCTCGTATCCTGGTCATTGAGCTTAGAGTTGGGATGAACACGAAATATCCCGGTATGTGCTTCGACAATAGCTGTATAGCCGGTAATTCCTACTTTCTGAATGGCCAGTTCCATAAACAAAGGATCTTTGCGCATATTCTTGATATCTGTATTAGGATGCATTCGAAAATAGATTTCTATCTGCTTGGCAACATCCCTTGCCTTGGACTGAATAACCTTCTCGCCCAGTTGCTGAAGGTTGTGTTGTGCATCTTTGTTCAGGTCATTAGTAGAATGAGTGATTAGATCTGCAAGATGGTCCCGGGCAATAATTGCTCCGCCGACAAAAAGAATGAACAAAAAGATAAGCGGAATAATAGAAACGATCAGGTAGTGACGCGTGAACTGAATCGCTATAGAGCGTGATGCCTCGTGTTTCTTGTCCATTCTTAATATCTCCTGTGAATAAAAAAGCAGAAAATATGTACCAATCTGCCGTCAAAAGCGAACCTCAGCGGCATGAGAGGTAGTAAAAAAAAGAACCCGATAACAAAGCATATAAGGGTGGCTGAACAAATACATCTTAGTGCGAAGTATAAGTAAAGTAAAAGGATATGTCAAATAAATATTTTTAGAAAACATGTACTTGGCCTTTAGTGTGAGAATGCGGGTTTATTTTTATCTATATATACTTCTATTAAAAACTAACATATTCGTTGCCGGAAGTTCAAGGATAGCTCATAAGTTATTTGTGGCAATATAATTAATTCATTTTGATTTTCAGAAGGGATGGTGTATTTTATATGTCATACCAATTTGCTTTCTTTGGCTAACTTTGTTGGTCCCGCTTTTAGCGGGATCGGCTTCTTCAATCACGCTAAGGCGTGACCTCCGCCGCCTCGTTATCCTTTGAAAGCAAAATGGTATCAATGCTTTGGTCATTACCGGTAAGAAAAAAAGGAGTAAAGACAAATTTATGGATGCAAAGATCAGCAAAATTGCGCAAATGATCGCGGCTGCAGAAAAAGTGGTGGTTTTTACCGGCGCCGGTGTCAGCACGGAATCAGGCATACCTGATTTCCGCAGTCCGGGGGGGCTCTGGACAAAATTTGATCCGGACGATTTTACCATTGACAAATTCCTGAGTTCCGCGCAGACGCGAAAAAAAATGTGGAAGCTCCTTCTGGAAGGCGGGTTAATGGCTCATGCCGCACCCAATGCCGCGCATCTGGCAATAGCCGAACTGGAAAAGATTGGTAAGGTGAGTTGTGTAATTACTCAGAATGTCGATAATCTGCACCAGAAGGCCGGAAGCAATCCGGCGCGCGTCCATGAATTGCATGGCAACATGCAATGGCTTGTTTGCCTTGATTGCGGTAATAAATATTCACTGGAAAATTTAACACAAAATATATCATCTGATGACAATATCCCGGATTGTAAGAAATGTGGCGGTATTCTGAAGCCGGATGTTATTTTTTTTGGCGAGGCATTGCCTCAAAAAGTTTTAAAGATAGCAACTCATGAATCGCAGCAATGTGATTTGTTTATTGTCATCGGCTCTTCTCTGGTTGTTTACCCCGCCGCTTATATGCCTCTTTACGCTAAACGAGCCGGCGCGGGGGTAGTTATTATTAACCTGGGCGCGACAGAACAGGATGATATCGCCGATGTGATTATTGACCACTCCGCCGGTGAGACAATGACAAAGATAATGGAGAGGTTAAAGGCCGTGAATCGTATCTCGTGAAGCGCAGACATAAGTGACGAGTAACTGGTAACGAGCGGTAGAGAATGGATTCAAACCGTCCCTTACAAAACGAACAACGAGATACGAGATGCGCACAACGAGGTTCTTTATATGTGCCTGATTCTTTTTGCATATAATGTTCATCCATCCTACAATTTAATTTTAGTAGCTAACCGTGACGAGTTTTATGAGCGGCCTTCTTCGCCAGCTGATTTCTGGGAAGATGCCCCGCGGGTGCTTGCCGGTAGGGATTTAAAAGAAGGCGGCACCTGGATGGGGATTGACCGCGCCGGAAGATTTGCGGCTATCACTAATTATCGAGATCCTGCCTCATGGAAAAATAATGCTCCATCGCGCGGAGGGCTTGTCAGTTCTTATCTTTGCAGCAATCAAAGCAACGACGATTATTTAGATAAAATATCCCGGCAGGCTCAACTGTATAATGGTTATAATTTAATTGTTGGAGATCGCCGTGAACTGCTTACTTATTCCAATCGCGGAGAAAAGCAAAAACTAAATCCCGGAATTTATGGTCTGAGCAATCATCTTCTCAATACTCCCTGGCCAAAAGTATCAAGGGGTAAAAAGCTTTTGAAGGCCGCGCTGGAAAAAAAAGGCGCTGAATTGGAAGAGACATTATTTGCTCTGCTTGCGGATCGTAAAATTCCCGCTGACAATAAATTGCCGAACACAGGAATAGGTCTGGAATGGGAACGGGTATTGTCTCCGATCTTTATTACCAGCCCCATTTACGGCACACGTTCTTCGACGATTCTGCTTATCGGTAAAAACGGGCGCGTAAAATTTGTGGAAAAAGTTTATGATGGTAATCCCCAGGAGTGGGTGACGAGCAGTTTTTCGTTTATAATGGATAAGGGAAATTAGCGTGGAGCAGGAATTAGACAATGCTTGCCCTTGGACACCGCGCGTAAAAAGGAGGGTAGAATGAAAGTAGTTTATTCCGAAGAGTATAAACAGGTTTATTCATCTGATCCTGCCTCTAATCCGGGAAGAATTGAAGCTATTGAATTTGCGCTTGCAGGCAAAGTTGATTATATAGAACCGCAACCGGCATCTGAAAAAGATATTGCCGCCGTACATACTGATAAACATATTGCTGAGGTCAGGCGCGAAGGAGTTTATGATATTGCCGCGCTCGCGGCCGGTGGCGCCATCAAGGCGGCGCAAATCGGTTTAACTGAACCCTGCTTTGCCGTGATTCGTCCGCCCGGCCATCATGCATCGGCAAACAGCGCGTGGGGATTTTGTTATTTTAATAATATGTCCATTGCTCTGGAAAAATTGAAAAAAGAAGGAAAAATTAAAAAAGCATTCATCCTGGATTTTGATCTGCACGTAGGCGATGGTAATATCAATATTCTTGGCGGCAAAGGATATGTAACGATTCTGAATCCCGCAGGCCAGAACCGCAATGAATATTTAAAAATCGTTCAAAACAATCTGGAACAAACGGATGCTGATATGACTGCTGTATCTGCCGGTTTTGATTATCATGAAGCCGATTGGGGCGGCCTTTTGAAAACGGAAGACTACACATACATGGGAAAGCTGGTGCGCGAGACCGCCCGACGCAACAAAGGTGGCTGTTTCGGAATTCTGGAAGGCGGTTACAACCACGCCGTTCTGGGCAAAAATGTTTTGGCGTTTATCAACGGGCTGGAAGAAAAATAAAATAGATGGGACTGTTGACCGGGAGCGCATTCCCGCAGGGACGCGCAATTATTACAGGACGCATTCCTTACCGGAAAAAGCCGTAGGCTTTACAAAACGCTCATCTGCGGTGTTGCGCTGCAAACCGCACCGCTCAACGTATGTCCATATACGTCTCGCAGTTCGGTTTTTTGCGCGCCTTGCATCCGGACATTTTTGAACAGCCCCAAAACATGGTTTTTTCAACGACCTCAGTTGTGGCTGTTGTGGATTGTATGATGCTATTAGGCGAAGTTATCTTGACGGCAGATATAGAGACGGACAGTAAATCATTCTTCCTGAACTACACAAAACTTCAACCTCGATGAAGATGCATGATTTCAACCTGCAATACACACAATACAAGCCCGATTATACTATGCTTTAGTACAGTTGACAAACAGTTCAATTTGATTTATAGAATTTTTTAAGAAAGTCACAAGCGGGCTACTATTGATCTCTGTCTGGCCTCTGGCGCATGTTTAATGAATTGAAGATAGCCAAAAATCTCCAACTACTTCTCCTTCTGTCCAAGTCACCATTAACCAGAAATTTAAACCACTAACCTCTGGGAGGTCACCATGAAAAGGTATTACCGGAAAGTGCCGATAACATGCCTCCAAGAAGGGTGATGCTTTCTTGGAGGTTATTGTATAAGGTGTTGAGTGGCTATCATAACAACCTAACAAAATTATTGTAGACAAATAATTGGAGGTAATAAAAATGGAAAAGCAGATTTCAAATGGTTTAAAGTACACATTTATATTCCACTGTATCATTGGTGTCATTTTTGGTCTGACTTACCTGCTGATACCCGATACATGGGCGACTATTGTCCAGTGGCCCCTCAGGGAAACGTTTCCATACCGACTTTTAGGCGCGGCACTCATCGGTTTTGGAGTCAGTTCTTGGCTAGCCTTTAAAAATCAACTATGGGAATCCGTGAAGATAGTTGTTATTATGGAAATTGTGTGGTGCGGATTGGGAACGGTGGTTATGTTATGGG